>Ga0102944_1000113_pt1 | contig 64597 bp, 66 predicted proteins | sample SalPonD_shore_MG_FD_78172 | JGI IMG/M metagenome (GOLD analysis project Ga0102944, IMG submission 78172) | Salt pond soil microbial communities from South San Francisco under conditions of wetland restoration - Salt Pond MetaG... | ecosystem: Environmental > Aquatic > Marine > Intertidal zone >... | reverse complement strand
GGGATGGGCAGGGTCAGGGCCCATCGTCGATGGTCAATTTGTTAACAGCGGAAGAGGAAAGAAGAAAACCAATTTAACAACCGGAGGACAATACATGCGAGCAATGGTGATTTCGGGATTCGGCGGGCCGGAGGTCTTTGAGGAGCGAGAAGTCGACCGGCCGGAACCGGGCCCGAATGAAGTGCTGGTGAAGGTACATGCCACCTCAATCAATCCCGTCGATTATAAAATCCGGCAGGCGGGTTCCTGGGCAGGAGTGGAACCGCCGGCCGTCATCGGGTACGATGTATCCGGGGTGGTGGAGGAAGCCGGCAGCGGGGTAGAAGCATTCCAGGCAGGAGACGCGGTCTATTATACGCCGGAGATTCCGGGACGGGGTGGAAGTTATGCCGAATATCACGTGGCACACGAATCGATCGTGGCCCGCAAGCCGGCCAACCTGTCCCACGAAGAAGCCGCCAGTATCCCCCTGGCAGGGGGTACGGCCTGGGACGCCATGGTGAACCGGGGATTGTTGGAAGTGGGAGAGACCACCCTGATTCACGGCGCGGGCGGGGTGGGCTCCCTGGCCATCCAGATTGCCGTGGCGGCCGGCGCCCGGGTGTTTGCCGTGTGCAGTGATTACATGGAGGAGACGGTTAAGGAGTACGGCGCATTTCCTCTCAATTACCAACAGGAAGATTTTGTGGAGATCGTGGAAGAGGAAACCGGCGGAGAGGGCGTGGATCTGGTGTTCGACACGGTGGGCGGCGATACCATGACCCGAAGTCTGCCGGTGATTAAACCTTTCGGCCGGATGGTGAACATCGTGGGTACCAAGGCCGATCTCAGCAGTGCTAACCCCCTGAACGTGACGGTGCACTATCTTTTCCTGCAACGGGAACGCACCAAGCTGGATTCCCTGCGGCAGCTTATCGAACGGGGCCAGCTCTCGCCGTTGGTTGATTCGGTAATGGATCTCACCGAGGTTGCGGACGCCCACCGGCGGTTGGAGCAGGGCGGGGTAAAGGGTAAGATTGTACTCAGGGTCTCCGGGTGACGCCGGCGGAATGCCCGCCCGTAATTCGGCTCTCCGGGAGAGAAGAGAGATCTTGATTTGCCGGCTGGGCCGGGAGGTAAAAATGACACTTGTTGTAAGGTTACTCATCTTTGGGTTGATCGGCGGCCCTTTCTCGCTCGCCGCCCAACACTTGACGAGTACGGAAGGAGGAGAAAACATGGCGTTAACCATTCGCAGTTCGGTATTTAAGCGGGAGGAGATGATCCCCGGTAAATATACGTGTGACGGAGAGGATATCTCGCCGCCGCTGAAATGGTCCGGGGTGCCGGATGATGCCGAAAGTCTGGCGCTGATTGCCGACGATCCGGATGCACCCGGCAAGACCTGGGTGCACTGGGTGTTATTTAATCTACCACCGGAGACGGATGCTTTGCCTGGGCATATGCCGACAGACCCCACCCTGAAAAACGGGGCGGTGCAGGGGATCACGGATTTCGGACGGTCCGGTTACGGCGGGCCCTGTCCCCCCGGTGGTGTGCACCGGTACTATTTTAAGTTGTATGCGCTGGACACCACGCTGGATTTAACGCCCAAAGCCAGGAAATCCGATGTGGTGAAAGCCATGGAGGGCCATATCCTGGCGGAGGGCCAATTAATGGGCAAATACTCGCGGCAGTAAATTTCCCGCAATTCGGATACGATCCGGAAGGCCGAACGGAACAGAAGATAACAGGATTTCAGGGAATGCCGGAGGAAATCTGAGGAGGACGCCGTATGTCTCAAAAATCACATGTGGCAAACATTGGCACCAGAGAAAAGCAAAAGCGGTTGGGATTCGGGATTTTTATGCTGATCATCGGCATCGTTCTGGTGAGTCTGCTGTTCGCACTGGGAGCCAGCCGGTGGTTTCGTCTGGTGTTGCTGATTCCTCTCTACCTGGCGGGACTGGGATTTTTTCAGGCCAAGGAGGAGACCTGAGTGAATCTGGCCGCACGCGGTGCGCGTGATATGAACGGTGACGGCCCCGAAATCATTAAGGACAAAAACCTCCTGGAGCAGATTCGGGTGCAAGCGAAAAAAGTGTACGGGGAGGCGACACTGTTTGCCATCGTCATCACTATTCTTCTGGTTGTGCTCCCCTAGTTCAGCATGAAAACCGGGCGAGGACCGGCGGGAGCACGGGGCGCATGCGATCCTTCTCCGGCGGGGAATACGTCTGGTTTTTTCCCACCCCGGCCACAATCACCTACACCGGCCTTCGCGACAACGAGTCCGAATGCCGGTTTTGTATTTTCCCATCATTTTCCGGTTTCCCGGGCCTCATCTTGCTATTATTTTCGGGCTTCTCTATTTTAAGGCCTGATTTTCCGGGGACATGGGAAACCGGGATACACGGGAGTCGGTGCGGAGGAGAGGATGAGAATTCGGATGAAGAAGGGGAAGAGGCCTGCAGCATGGCGGGCGTCTGAAAGACCAACCGGTAAACGGTCTGTTTTGGATCTGATTCATCTTGTGCCCTTATCGGCAAAACCGGCCACCCGACTGAAATACCCCATCCTGTTTAGAAACTGATATTCAATGGTTATTATAAATACAGCCGGGAGGTGAACAGATCTTATGGGCATGACAATGACTGAAAAAACGCTGGCTGCTGCCGCGGAGGAGGACGCGGTCGAACCGGGTGATGTTATTTACCCCCGGTTTTCGTTAATTACCGGGACCGAAATGAGCATTCCCAGAGTCCGGGCGGTTCTCTCGGACATGGGGGTGTCTCAGGTAGCCGATCCGGGCCGGGTGATGGTGGTAAGCGACCATTATCATCCCGGGGTGGCGCCGGATTATCTGGAGCAGAACCGGCTCACCCGGGAATTTGTTTCCCGGTTCGGGATCGCGGGTTATGCACCGGCAGGCCGGGGTGGCGTGGCCTATCTGCACGTGAGTGATCAGGCGCGGGTCATTCCCGGGGATACGGTGGTTGCCGGGGACGCTCACGGGACCGCGTACGGAGCACTGGGCGCATTCGGCATGGCCGTGGGAAGTACTGATCTGGCGGTGGCCATGACCCTGGGGCAGTTGTGGGTGCAGGTGCCGGAGAGCGTCAAGGTGACATTCGTGGGGCAACGCGGGCAGCTCGTGACCGGGAAGGACCTGGCGCTGGCGCTCCAGCGGGAAGCTACTCCGGGATTACTGACGGGGAAAGCCGTGGAATTTCACGGGGACGTCCTGGAGGAACTGTCGCTGGGAGATCGATTTACCCTGGCCGACCAGGCCGGGGCAGCCGGTGCGTTGAACGCCATCATGCCCCCCAATCAGCTGGTGCTGGAATACCTGGAGGAGGCGACTGCCCGTGAGGCGGAGTATCATTTTCCGGACGAAGATGCCGGGTATGCCGAGGAAATCGAAATAGACCTGGATGAGCTGGAACCGATGTTAGAGGAGGCAGGCGAGCCGGGGAAAATATACGGGGTCTCAGCGGTGCAGGAGGAGATTCCCGTGCACCAGGTGATCATCGGCGGCTGCAGCGGAGGCAACATCGACGACCTCTGGATGGCGGCCAAGGTCATGAAGTACCGGGAAACTCATGATCAGGTCCGGCTGGTCATTATTCCGGGATCGAGCCGGGTTTATCGGCGAATGGTAAACGAGGGACTGGCCAGCATCTTTATTGAACTGGGAGCCTCGATTTTCCCCCCTGTCTGCGGAGTATGCCCCGACAGCCTGATTGGCGAACTCACCTCCGGAGAGCAGGCGGTGGTCACCGGCCGGGGACGGTACGACGGTTCCGGTACCCGGACCTGGTCGGCCGGCCCGGCCGTGGCTGCGGCTGCCGCCGTCACCGGCCGCCTTACTGATCCCGGCACCTTGGTAACCGAACCAGAAACCCTGACAGAGTAAAGGATATTTTCGTGAACCCAACCGACGCAATGCAGCTCACCCGAACACTATTCGAGTCGCTCCCCATGGAACAATTTCTCAATGGCCATCCGGATATTTCGGAACGGATGGTCTACGAGCTCCGGGATGACATACTCCGCCTGCTCCAGGCGGAGGCCGTGGACGGCCAGGAAGGAGGAGCCCGGGTTTTTTCCATGTATGTGGACGGCGCATCCCAGCCCCAGAAAAAACAGGGCGGCATCGGCGGAGTGATTTATCTGCACGATTCTGAAATTGAGAATTTCGCTGAGAATATCGGGGAAGCCACCAATAACGAAGCCGAATACAACGCACTCATACGCGGGTGCGAACTGCTCCGGAAATACGAACCGGAGAAGGTATTTATCTTTGCGGACAGCGAATTCATGGTGAAGCAGATCAATGGTGAATATCAGGTGAAGAATGAGCGGATGAAGAAACTGTACGGAAAGGCCATGAACGCCTTGCGGCAGTTTCCGGAATGGACGCTGGAACATGTCCCCCGGGAGCGGAACCGGCGGGCGGATCAACTGTCCAAACAAGGAATTTTACAGGGCGAAGGGAGCTGAGGCAGATGCAGGTTATTGAGGGCACCGCGGTTGGTTTGGGAGACAATATCGGCGCGAATGCCATTATCGCGCCGAAATATTCTCTGGGCACTTTGCCGCCGGAAACCGGCAAGTATCTCTTCCCGGCGAGACGGGGTTCGAAAGACAGAACGGTTCGGCCGGGTGATATTCTGGTGGCAGGGGAACGGTTCGGTTTTGGATCGGTCCGGGAACAGGTGGTTCTCGCCCTCAAACAGGCAGGGGTGGGAGCGGTGATTGCCCGGAGTTTCGCGCCGCCTTTATTTCGGAACGCCGTCAACCTGGGGTTGCCGGTGTTTGTCTCGGCGAAAGCGGTGGCCGCGATAGAGACCGGAGACGAATTGCAGATCGAGTTAGAGCGCTGGGCCATCACCGATGTGCGGTCGGGCGAGACGTATCCGGCGGATCCCTTGCCGGAGTTTGTCCGGAATATTGTGCATAGGGGCGGGGTCGCGGCGTACATGAAAGAAATGGCCGGCCGGTCCGGTGGAGCGGCCGGTGGCGAACATACAGGTGAAGAATCATGAAATTACAAGATGAGATCGTGATCGTGGAGGGGGTCCGCACACCATACGGGGCCTTCGGCGGATCCCTGAAAGACTTTTCGGCCACCGATTTGGCGGTGGAGGCGTCAAAGGCGGTCCTGCAGCGGGTGGGGTGCGATCCGGAACGGATTGAGCATGTCATCTTCGGGAATGCGCTGCAGACGTCTCCGGACGCCATCTACCTGGCCCGGCACGTAGGATTGAAAACCGGTGTACCGCAGGGCGTACCGGCCGTGACGGTAAACCGGTTGTGCGGCAGCGGGTTTGAGTCCATTATCCAGGCGGCCCGGCACATTACCCTGGGAGAAGAGGAAGTTATTCTGGCCGGCGGGACGGAAAGTATGAGCCAGGCGCCGCACTGTTTGTGGGGCGCCCGGTGGGGAAGCCTCCGGCTGGCCGACGGGAAAATGGTGGACCTGCTCTGGACTGCGCTGACCGATAGCTACAGCGGATGCAGCATGGCCCAGACGGCCGAAAACCTGGCGGATCGATACCATATTACCCGGGCGGCGGCGGATGAATATGCCTACCGGAGCCAGATGGCGGCCCGGGCGGCCTGGGAAGAGGGCCGAATGGCAGAGGAAGTGGAACCGATCACCCTTCGGACCAAGAAAGGGGAGAAGGACTTCAATTGGGACGAGCATATCCGGCCGGACACCACGCCGGACAAGCTGGCCAAACTGGCGCCCTATTTCAAAAAAGACGGTACGGTGACGGCGGGAAACGCCAGCGGGATCTGTGACGGCGCCGCGGCCGTCATCGTCACCACGGCCACACGGGCCGAGCAGGAAGGCTGGGAGCCTATCGGCCGGCTGCTGGGCTGGGGGACGGCCGGTGTGGAACCGGATATCATGGGGATCGGACCGGTCGCATCCTCCCGGAAAGCCCTGCAGGATACCGGGATGTCACTGGACCAGATGGCGCTGGTGGAGATCAACGAAGCGTTTGCGTCCCAATACCTGGCGGTGGAACAGGAAATGGGGCTGGACCGGAAGATCACCAATGTGAACGGCGGGGCCGTGGCCATTGGCCATCCACTGGCGTCGTCCGGCACCCGCCTGACCCTCACAATTATTAAGGAATTGCAACGGCGGAACGAGCGCTACGGACTGGCGTCCGCCTGTATCGGCGGCGGGCAGGGCGCCGCCGTAATTGTGGAAGCGTTATAGGCTCGGGGCCGGCAGAATGATGAGGTTTGCACTAAACTCAAGGAAACCGGCGGCGCCGGAAAGATGCACCCGGGAGGACGACCGGGTTGCTGCCGGGTACTGCTCCGGGGGATTCCCTGCCATCCGCAGTTATCCTGCAACTTAAAACTCAGGAACGGGAGAAGGGAATAATGACGGTAAAAAAAATTGGTGTGGTGGGATGCGGCATGATGGGGGCCGGTATTGCCCAGGTAACGGCTCAACGAGGATTTTCTACCATTGTTCGGGAAGTGACCCCGGAACTGCTGGACAAGGGAATGGATAAAATCAGGGCAAACATGGTGAAAGCCGTGGATAACGAGCAGGTCACGACCGAAAAAATGGAACAGGCGCTGGAGCATCTCAGCGGAACCGTCCGCCTGGAGGATCTGGCGGACTGCGATCTGGTGATCGAAGCCATCGTGGAGGATGCGGACGAGAAGCGGGAGCTGTTCCTTTCTCTGGATGACATCTGTGGCGAAAACACCCTTTTTGCCACCAATACATCGTCGCTGACCGTGACGGACCTGGCGGCCGCCACCGGCCGGCCGGATCGGATGCTGGGGTTGCATTTTTTCAACCCGGTCCCCCGGATGAAACTCGTGGAAATCGTCCGGTCGCTCCAAACCAGCGAGGAGACTTTCCGGGTTGCCCGGGACTTTGTCGAACGATTGGAAAAACAGCCCATCGTGTGCAAGGATACCTCCGGATTCGTGGTCAACCGGCTGCTGGTGCCCTACTTGTTGGATGCGGTGCGGGCCCTGGAGCATAACCTGGCCGGGATCCGGGATATCGATACCGGTATGGAATTGGGCTGCGGATACCCCATGGGGCCGCTGAAACTGCTGGACTTTGTGGGGCTGGACACCACGGTTCACATCGCCAATATCATGTTCGAGGAATTTCGGGAAACCCGGTTTGCCCCGCCGCCCCTTTTAAAGAAGATGGTCCGGGCAGGGATGCTGGGCCGAAAGTCCGGCCAGGGGTTTTACGACTATTCCGGCACACCGCCGGAACCCAGTGAATTCCACGTTTAGGGGCACCGGGTGTTGAACTGCCATTGATGTGACCGGTGGAATTACCCTTTTTCTTTTTCTGGAATAGTTCCGTACATTTCCTGCGTCCCGGTATGAAATTCAAAAAAGGATACTAGCGGATGAAAGCCCTCATTACTGCCGGCGGGCGTGGCACCCGTCTCCGTCCCATCACCCATACCCAGAACAAACATCTCATCCCGGTGGCCAACAAACCGATCTTGTATTATGCTTTGGAATATGCCAGAGAAGCCGGGATCACAGAGGTGGGTGTTGTGGTGAACGAGGGGACCACCGAAGTCCAAAATACCATCGGTGACGGCAGCGCCTGGGGGCTCCGGATTACCTATATTCCCCAGGACGCGCCTCGGGGTCTGGCCCACGTGATTAAAATTTCCCAGGATTTTCTGGGTGAAGAACCGTTCGTTTTTTATCTGGGGGATAACATCGTGGTGGGAGGGATCGCCCGGTTTATAAACGAGTTTCAGTCCGGCGGCGGAAATTGCCACCTGGTGCTGGCCAGAGTCAAGGATCCGGAGCGGTTCGGGGTGCCGGAGATCCAAAACGGCCGGATTGTCCGGGTGGAAGAAAAGCCCCGGGTACCCAAGAGCTCCTTCGCCGTGTCGGGGATCTATTTCTACGATCACCACATTTTTGAAGCGGTGAATAATATCGAACCCAGCGACCGGGGCGAACTGGAGATCTCCGATGCGCATCAGTACCTCATCGATCACGGCTACACCATCAGCTACTCGGAAATCACCGGCTGGTGGAAGGATACCGGCAAACCCCTGGATCTGCTGGAAGCCAACCGGTTAATTCTGGATAATATGGCATCGGATTATGTGGACCAGAGTATCGACAAGAACTCCAGTTTGCTGGGCCGGGTCAACATCGCCCCCAGCGCCCGGATTATCGGTTCCAACATCAGGGGCCCCGTAATTATCGGGGAGAATTGCCGGGTCGAAAATGCCTATATCGGGCCCTACACCTCCATTTATGATAACACGGTCATTCGAAACAGCGAAGTGGAATACAGCATTATTCTGGACGGCTGCCGGATCGAAGACGTGGATGTGCGAATCGAAAGCAGTCTGCTGGGCCGGGAAGCGGAGATCGTCAAGGCGACCCCCACACCCCGTACCCACCGGTTTATTATCGGAAACCAGAGCCGGGTGGAAATCCTGTGAGGACGCGGGCATTTTCTGAGACTTCACCGGGTCTTCGGGGGATTTGGCCCGCGTGACTCTCTACTCCGGCCGGCCGGGAATGATTCGGTCCCCCTTGCCGGCAGAACGAATAAATCCCTTATCCCATGGATATTCCGGTTCGGTTGAGTTTTCCAGCCAGAGTCAGGAAGAATGTTTTAATTATGAGCGGTTATCTCATATATTACACCGGTGAACAAAGATAAAAAAGCAAGAATCGGTGTGCAGGCACAAGCAGAAAATATACTCGAAGTCCGGAACCTGACGAAGCACTTCCCGGTGCACCAGGGGGCGTTCGGCGGGGTGAACGGGCATCTCCGGGCGGTGGACGGAGTCAATTTTTCAATCGGGACAGGTGAGACTCTCGGCCTGGTCGGCGAGTCCGGCTGTGGAAAAACCACCACCGGCCGGTTAGTGCTCCGGCTGCTGGAACCCACCGCCGGTTCGGTAACGTTCGGGGGCGTGGATCTCCTGGCACTGGATGCCGGCAGTCTCCGGAAGATGCGATCCGATATGCAGATCATTTTCCAGGATCCGTACGGATCGCTCAATCCCCGGATGAGCGTGGGGGATATGTTGAGCGAGGGCATCCGGGCCCATCGAGCTGTTCCCCGGGAGCAGGTGCCGGTCCGGGTGAGCGAATTACTGGATCTGGTCGGGTTGTCCCCGGACACGGCCCGCAGGTATCCACACGAATTCTCGGGCGGCCAGCGCCAGCGGATCGGCGTCGCCCGGGCCCTGTCCACCCAACCCCGGTTCATTGTGTGCGATGAACCGGTTTCTGCGCTGGACGTCTCCGTCCAGGCCCAGGTGATCAATCTGCTGCGGGATCTGCAGACCAGATTCGATCTGGCTTACCTGTTTATTTCGCATGATTTAAGCGTGGTGCGCCATATCAGCGATCGGGTGGCGGTCATGTATCTGGGGCAAATCGTGGAACTGGCGGACAGTGCCACGCTCTTCGAGCGGCCGCTGCACCCGTACACCAAGGCCTTGCTCAGTGCAGTGCCGGTGCCGGATCCGGACACCAAAGTGAAGCGGATCGTGTTGGAGGGGGACGTGCCGTCGCCGGTGCACGTACCGGACGGTTGTTACTTTCATACCCGGTGTCCGGTGGCCCGGCCCGACTGCAGTGAGCGGATACCGGAGCTGCAGGCGCTGGAACCGGAACATTATGTGAGTTGTTACTACGCAGACCAGGAACGAAACTGAAGGAGTCGATAAATCGTGCCCAAGTATGAAGTGGGATTGCAACCGTCCAAAATTCGGAAAGTCGCCTTTTATACCTTCGGATGCATGCTGAATCAATCCGAGACGGCCACCATTGCCCAGGAATTCGATAAGTCCGGTTACGAAATCGTGGAGTTCGGTCAGCCGGCGGATCTGTACGTCATCAACACTTGCACGGTCACCCACAAGGCGGATTCCCGGGCGCGCACCAAGATCCGGCAGGCGCACCGGGCCCAATCGGACGCCTTTGTGGCCGTGGTGGGGTGTTACGCGGAACACAAGCCGGAGGAAATCGCCTCCATCGAAGGGGTGGATCTGATCCTGGGGGCCGAGGAAAAGTTTCGGCTCATCGACATGCTTTCCAATGAGGCCCGGGGCGAGGGGGTGTGGGAGAAAAAGCCGGTCCCGGAGATCATGCTGGCGTGTGAGGCGGGCAGTGCCCGGGAAATGGAAGTCCGGCCCACCCTGGAAATGGAAGGGAAAACCCGGATCTTTATGAAAATCCAGGATGGCTGTGATTACAACTGCTCATTCTGCATCATTCCCCAGGTACGGGGTGCCGGCCGGGTGCTTCCGCTGGCAGAAATTCTCAGCCGGGCCCGGCAGATTATCGACCACGGGTACCGGGAAATCGTCCTGACCGGCGTCAATATCGGCACCTACCAGGATGCGCAGGACCACCGGTTTATCGATGTGGTGGAGCAGCTGTCGGACCTTTCGGAGCAGGTCCGCATCCGCCTCAGCTCGGTGGAACCGAACTGCATGACGGACGATCTGCTGCAACTGATCGGGGAACGGGACAACATCTGCTCGCACCTTCACCTTCCGCTGCAGAGTGGAAGTGACCGGGTGCTGAGGAAGATGCGCCGGCGGTACCTGACGGAGCGCTACCGGGAGGTGGTGCTGAAGGCTGCGGAGTACATCCCGGATCTGGGATTGGGCGCCGACGTGCTGGTGGGGTTCCCGGATGAAACGGACGAGGACTTTGCCACCACCACCGAATTTATCGAGAGTTTGCCGGTGTCCTACCTGCACGTGTTTACTTATTCCCGCCGGACCGGGACGGATGCGGCGGCCATGGAACACCAGGTGGACCCGCAAACGCATCAGCGCCGGAGTTTTGTCCTCCGGCAGCTGAGCAAACGCAAGCACCGGCAGTTCCTGGCCGGTCAGGTGGGTACGGTCAAACCGGTCCTCTTCGAGCCGGGGGACGGTTCAACCTACCTGGAGGGGTGGACCGGGAATTACGCGCGGATTCGGGTAGACTATGACCCCGATTTCATCAATCAAATCGTCCCGGTGAGCATCCGGCATCAAAAAGAAGATTACCTGGTGGGCGAAGTACTGGCGCGCTCACCACAACGAATGGCCGTTCTCTGATCGTCCGGAGCGCCGGATCCCATGGGCGTATTGCTATTATTCTTTGACGGAGTCGGCATCGGGCCCCCGAACCCGGAACACAACCCCATTACGGCCCTGAAAAATCAGCCCTTCCCGGTGGCCGGGGAACCATACTCCTTTCGGGAAGGCATACTGGTGCCCACCGATCCCACGCTGGGGGTGGAGGGGTTGCCGCAGAGCGCCACCGGACAGACCACCATTCTGACCGGGAGGAATGCCGCCCGGGTGGAAGGCCGCCACGTCACCGCCTTCCCCACGGTCAAACTCCGCCGTCTGCTGACCGACCATAGCCTGCTCAAGCAGGTGAAAGCCGCCGGCGCCCGCCCCGCGTTTGCCAATGCCTATCATCCACGGTATTTCCTGCGGCGGGAGACCCGCTATTCCGCCAGTACCTGGAGCTGGCTGGCAGCCGGAATCGACTATCATACGGTGGCGGATTTACAGCGCGGGACGGCGGTCTCCCACGACCTCACCAACCGGTTTATGAACCAGTTCGGGTATTTGGTCCCGCTGCGGCGGCCCGGGCAGGCCGGACGGATCCTGGCCGGGATGCTGGAACGGTATGACTTCGTCCTGTTCGAATATATCCTCACGGATCGGTGCGGCCATCGGCAGGATATGGAAGGCGCCCGGTACCGGCTGCACCAGATCCGGGAAATGATCACCGCGCTTTTGGACGCCATCGATTTGCAGTCGCATACCGTATTGCTGACCAGCGATCACGGGAACGTAGAGGACCTCTCCACCCACACGCATACCATGCATCGCGTGCCCACTCTTCTCTGGGGAAAGCATGCCGACATCATGGGCTCTGCTATTCGGTCCATCCGGGACATTACCCCCGCGATTTTGGGAGAATTTTCGTAGCCGCGGCCTGGTGGGATGCAGGGCCGTTTGTCGCTTTTATCCGCTTGCCCGCATCATTCTGATCCGACCCGGTTTTGCCTGTGATTCGCAGCCCGTTTTTCCGGGTGTCGGGGTGGGTCCTCCTGCCCGGATTCTCCCTGCCACCGGGCTCGGTATATCCAACAAAAACAAGCCAATTTCCCATTCTATCAGTTGACTATCACTCATGGTTTAAGTAAGTTTCGCAGTTAAAAGTGGCATGAAAACCGAAACGCTAGAGAGCTCCGGTCATTGGGAATTACGCAGTTCGCCGTTTTTGCTTCGGGACGAGGTTCCAATTTCGATTCCATCTATCAGCGGCTTCAGTCAGAGCAACTAGATGGAAATATTGCGTGCGTAATCAGCAATAACCGCACAGCTCCTGTTCTTGACAAAGCGCGTAAGTACGGCATCCCCGATTTTCATAAAACCGAATCTCAGTTCGATTCGGGGGATGACTATGTCGAAAACATCACCCGGCTTCTAAAAGAGCACGGTGCCGACTACGTCCTGCTGGCGGGATATATGAGGAAGATCCCCCCGGCAGTGCTGGATCGATACCCGAACCGGTTTGTCAACATTCATCCCGCCCTGCTTCCTTCGTTTGGCGGGCAGGGATATTATGGCATGCGGGTGCATGAAGCGGTCGTGGAGCGGGGAGTGAAATGGACCGGGGTGACGGTGCATTTTGTAGATAAAATTTATGATCATGGCCCAATCATCTATCAACATCCGGTACGGGTATTGGATGATGACACGCCCGAAACCCTTGCGGAGCGGGTGCTGAAATACGAACATCAGGTTTATCCGAAAGTGGTGGCGTGGCTGTGCCGGGATTGGGTGGAAGTTCGTGGGAAGCGGGTCTATTTTATGGGCCCGGAAGCAGAGTGGGAGTTATAATGGATTATTCAGGTGCTGTGTTGATCAGTGTCTATGAAAAGGCCGGAGTGGAAACGGTTGCGGCGGCTTTTGCGGAAAAGGGAGCAGAAATCTATTCGACCGGTGGGACCGCAGCGTATCTCCGCGACCATGATATTCCGGTCACCGATGTGTCGGAAGTCACCGGTTTCCCGGAAATCCTGGACGGGCGGGTGAAATCCCTCCATCCCCGGATTTTCGGGGGCATCCTGGCCAACCGGGCCAAACCGGACCATCTGGAGCAACTGGCGGAACATAACATCAAACCGTTGCTGGCGGTGATCGTAAATTTTTATCCCTTCAGCGCTACCATTGCGAAGCAGGGAGTCACCTTCGAAGAAGCCATCGAGAATATCGATATCGGTGGTCCCTCCATGCTGCGGGCGGCCGCGAAGAACCATGAGCATGTGCTGCCGGTCTGTCTGCCGGAGCAGTATCCCGTGGTGCGGGAAGCCGTGGATCTGGATACCCTGGATGACCTGCGGCAACCCTTTGCCAGAGATGCCTTCACCTATAGCTTGCAGTACGAACAGGCCATCGCGGGGTATTTTCACCGGCAAGCGGAGGAAGACGCGGAATCCGGGCTGGCCCCTTTGCAGCCGCTGAATTTACGCCGGGGACTCTCGCTGCGATACGGGGAGAACCCGCATCAGCAGGCGGCTTACTACGAGCCCATTGACGTGCAGTCCTTCGATATTCCGCACCGGCAGTTGCAGGGGAAACCCCTGTCGTATAACAACCTGCTGGATCTGGATGCCGCCATGCGGATCATCGCCGAATTCGAGGAGCAGGCCTGTGTGATTATCAAGCATACCAATCCCTGCGGCTTTGCGTTCGGACCCACACCGGAGGAGGCATATCGCCGGGCGGTCACTACCGACCCCAAGAGTTACTATGGCGGGATTGTGGGCTTCAACCAGCCCGTGGATCAGCCGACGGCCAAGGCGCTGACGGAGTCATTTCTGGAGTGTATCGTCGCTCCCGAATATAGCGAGGAAGCCCGGGAAGTGCTGGCCGGCAAGAAAAATTTGCGGGTGATCCGGGGAACCCCGGCGGAGCTGGCCGCAGGGTATGAAATCCGGCCTGCCTTGTCCGGTTACCTGCTCCAGGAGCGGGATCCGGTGATTACATCATTTAACGACTGGAAGGTGGTCACCAAGCGGCAACCGACCCGGAAAGAAATGCAGGCATTGCAACTGGGGTGGCGGTTGGTGAAACATGCCAAATCGAACGCTATCGTATTCACGGACGACCGGCAGGCGCTGGGCGTCGGTGCCGGCCAGATGTCCCGGGTGGATTCCGTGACGATCGCGGCCCGCAAGGCCGGAGAGGCGGGATTGTCACTGGAGGGAGCCGTGATGGCGTCCGATGCCTTCTTTCCGTTTCCGGACTCGGTCGAGGTGGCAGCCGGATCGGGCATCCGGGCGGTCATCGAGCCCGGAGGATCCATCCGGGATGAAGAAGTTATCGCTGCCGCCGATAATCTGGATATGGCGATGGTATTTACTGGCAAACGACATTTCAAGCATTAAGGGCACAGAAGAAGTATGAAATTCCCGAAGACTTCCTGGGTATCAGGAGATTTATCCATTGATCTGGGCACGGCGAACACCTTGATCTACGTCAAGGGCCGGGGGATCATGATTAACGAACCATCTATCGTCGCCAAGGCGAAGCACACCGGACAGGTGATCGCAGTGGGGAACGAAGCGAAGGAGATGCTGGGGAAAACCCATCAGGATATCGAAGTCATCCGGCCGCTGAAGGACGGAGTCATTGCGGATTTCGAGATGACCGACGGCCTGCTCCAGGGATTTATTCGCAAGGTGAAACTCTCGCGTATTGCGCGGCCCCGGATGGTCATCTGTGTGCCCACCGGGATCACCGAAGTGGAGCGCCGGGCGGTGAAGGATTCGGCCGAGCGGTCCAACGCCCGGGAAGTATACCTCATCGAGGAACCCGTGGCGGCCGCGTTGGGGATCGGCATCGATATCAGCCAGCCGGTGGGCAATATGATCGTCGACATCGGCGGCGGAACCACCGAAATCGCCGTCATCGCCCTGAACGGGATCGTCACCAAGGAATCGATCCGGGTGGCCGGTGACGAAATGGATGAGGCCATCGTGGAGCACTTCAAACGGGAACATAACCTCCTCATCGGGGAGCGCACGGCGGAAAACATCAAGTTGAGTGTCGGATCCGCCGTCCCCCTGGAGAAAGAAGTGATTATCGCGGTGAAGGGCCGGAACCTGGTGACCGGGATTCCGAAAACCATTGAAGTCCCCTCTGACGAAATTCGGGAATGCCTCAAAGATACCCTCGATATTTTAATGAATGCGATTAAGAAAGCCCTGGAACAAACGCCCCCCGAGCTCAGTTCAGATATTTTGGACAGAGGGATTATCCTCACCGGCGGTGGCGCCTTGTTGAAAGGACTGGATCAACGTTTACGCATGGAAGCGGACCTGCCGGTAAACGTGGCTGAAGAGCCGTTGCTTTCCGTAGTTCGGGGAACCGGGAAAGTGCTTGATACCCTCAATAAATACGCAGATGTGTTGTCGTGACTTCCAGTGAATGATTGAGAAAGTCTAGTGAGTTCTTTATATGATTTTCTGTACAGGTTCCGGGAATATTTTTTATTACTGGCGGCGATCCTGGTCTCATTTATCATTATGTTTTCCAATGAGAGCCCTGAAGTCCGGGCCTTGCGGGCGAAAGTGATCGACGGTGTCAGTTTTATTCAAAAACCGTTACTCACCTTCCAGCGCCTGGGGGATTTGGATGCGGAAAACCTGCGCCTGACCCAGCGGGTCACCGAGTTATCGCTCGAAGTACAAAAACGTGATGAAGCGATGCTGGAAAACCGGCGGTTGCGCAAATTGTTGCACTTCCGCAACCAATCGCAGCTGGAGCTTCAGCCGGCAAAGATCGTCAACCGGGGAGGGTCCACCATTGTCAATTCCGTTACCATCGACGCAGGGACGGCTCAGGGCGTCGATGAGGAGCAGGCGGTGTTGGTCGCTGATGGGGTGGTCGGGAAAACATTGCAGGTGGGGAGCGCGTCTTCCCTCGTCCAGCTGTTGACCGATGTCAACTTCCGGTTGAGTGTGAAGACCCGGCGGACCCGGGCTAACGGTATCCTGACCTGGGAGCATGATAATCTCTGCGCCATGGAAAACGTACCCAAAACCCTGGATATTCAACCCGGGGATACGGTGATCACATCCGGCTACAGTGACATATTTCCGGAAGGGTTACTGGTCGGGAAGGTGATCAGCAGTTCGAACGATCTCCCCGGATACTACAAGCGGATCCAGGTGGAGTCATTTGTGGATTTTAACCAGCTGGAAGAGGTGTTCGTGGTCACCGAATCTCCAAGTCAGATACTGGCGCCCTGATGGATCGATTGTTGAAATATGTTGGTTTGGGATTAGTCGCAATCGTCCTGCAGCTCACGGTGTCTGACTGGATCAGCCTCATGGGGGTGAAACCGGATTTTATCATGCTGTTTGTCCTGTACGTCGGGTATCAGGAGGGCCGGGTATACGGCATCCTGTTCGGATTTCTGTTCGGATTGTTGCAGGATATGACTGCCGCCAGTGCGTTCATCGGGCTCTCGGCCCTCATCAAATCGATTCTCGGGTTCGGGGCCGGATTTCTGCATGGGAAATTTCATGCGATGAACCCGATCGCCTTGTATGGCGTGGCCGGGCTGCTGGTGCTGTTCGGACAGATACTATATTTCGGCATTTATTACGCCGCGTCACCGATGGAGTTCGGAGCAATGCTCCAACATCTGATCCTCCCCACGTTTGCGTATACGCTGGTGGTAGGCAGTTTAATCTTGCTCGTGTTACCAATTAATTTACAAGGATCGTAGCGGACCCATGTTTGTCTCGGATAATTTTGTTGGTCGGGGGCGGTATCTCTCCTTGATGGTGGTTGTCGCCGGGTTGTTTCTGATACTGATCGGCCGTTTTTATTCGCTCCAGATTCATCAGCACCAGAAATATGTGTCCCAGGCGGATGCGAACCGGATCCGGGAAGTCTCCCACCAGGGGCCCCGGGGATTGATTTTTGACAGATACGGCGCCCTCCTGGTAGATAACCGCTTTACCTACATGTTGTCGGCGATTCCCTGGGAACTCCAAAAATCACCCCGGGTGATGGGGGAGCTGAGCCAGTATTTGGATCTGGATAACCAGAAGTTGAAGAGCCGGTTAAAAGAGGGGTACCGGGGCGAGTTCATCCCGGTGCGCCTGGCCAGCGGATTGACGTTTCCCACCATTTCCCGGCTGGAAGAACATCGTTTGGAGCTGCCCGGGGTGATTCTCTCCAATGATCCCATTCGCTATTATGCCAGCGGTGCCAGGCTGGCCCACGTGCTGGGGTACCTGCGGGAAATTGACCGGCGGGATCTGGAAAAATTCCGGCGGACCAAGAAGTATCAGCTGGGCGATCTGGTCGGATTTAACGGATTAGAACGGGAATACGAGGATATTCTGTGCGGAGAAAAGGGCTATCGCTATATTCAGGTGAATGCCATCGGCCAGGAAATCGGGCCGGTCGAGGACCGGGATCCGATTCAACCCAAGCCGGGATATAATCTCTATTTGAGCCTGGACGCCCAGTTACAGGCGTATACCGAATCCCAGTTCGACACCCTGCGGGGATCCGTGGTGGTGTTGAACCCGAACAACGGGGAAATCCTGGCCTTCGTGAGCGCTCCGACCTATGATCTGTCGATCTTCTCCGGGGCCATCGACGCCGCCGACTGGCGCGCGCTGGAAGCGGATTCCACCCGGCCGCTGTTCAACCGGGCGGCCACCGGGACCTATCCGCCCGGCTCCACCTTCAAACTGGTAACGGCCGTCGCCGCGCTCCAGGAGAAGGTGGTGACTCCGAAATGGACGGTGAATGATCCGGGATATTATCAGCTGGGCCGCCGGCGGTTCAAGTGCTGGAAACCCTACGGGCACGGGCGGGTGAATATGTTCGACGCCATCGAGCAATCCTGTAATGTGTATTTCTATACCCTGATCCGGAAGGTCGGTATTGATGCCTGGGCGAAGTATGCCAAGTTATTGGGATTCGGGGAACCCACCGGGATTGATTTGCCCGAAGAAGCCAGCGGGATCGTCCCCGACCGGAAATGGATGGACAACCGTTACGGGAAAGGCAGGTGGACCGAGGGCCACTTGCTGAACATGACGGTCGGCCAGGGGAACGTGTTGGTAACCCCCCTGCAGATGGCGAAATACGTCGGCATCCTGGCGACGAACGGGATCGTGGCCACGCCGCATTTCGGCGTCGCTTATGAAACAGAAGAGGGCCAGCTGCAGCAAATCAATTATCCGCGTCATCAGATCACTGAAATCGATACCAGCACGTATCGCATCATCAAGGAAGGCATGCATCGGGTGATATATGGCCAGCACGGGACCGGATGGCGCGCCCGGGTTCCGGGGGCCGATATGTACGGCAAAACCGGCACCGCACAGAATCCCCATGGGGATGATCACGCCTGGTTTGTCGGGGCGATGATGCACGAGCAGGATACGCTGGCCGTGGCAGTCATGGTGGAAAACGGCGGGGGCGGCGGGCATACCGCAGCGCCCATCGCCGGCAAGATTTTACGGAAATACCTCCAGTTGCAGGAGGAACGGAAAGTGGAAGCACCTTCCAGGATGCTGTCCGGGAGGATATCCCAGTGAACAGGCAGTGGTTACGGAAAAAAATCGAACAATTTGATTGGTCGATTTTTCTGGTTGTGATAGCCTTGTTTGCGGTAGGGTTGATTGCCCTGTATAGTGCCACTTCGCAAGGGGGGAGCGGCGCCCTCCGGAGCAACTTCCATAAACAGATTCTCTGGGGAGCCATCGGGCTGTTACTGCTCCTGGGGGTGTATCTGCTTGAGAAAAAAGTCCTCTACGAATGGAGCTATATTTTTTACGGCATCATCTTTCTCCTGCTCCTGGTCACCCTGGTGGTTGGCACCGGGGCGGGATCCAGCCGCTGGCTTCAGGTCGCCGGAATCCGGATCCAGCCGTCGGAATTTATGAAAGTCGGGTTGATTCTGGCACTGGCGAAATATCTGAGCAGTCACCGGCTCAATGTCAATAATCCGAGAATTCTCATTATTCCCTTCCTGTTGACTCTGCTGCCCACTGCCATTGTGTTTCAACAGCCGGACCTCGGCACGGCAATGGTATATGCGGCCATTCTGCTGCCCATGTTATTTTGGGCCAATGTGCCGTTGTTCTACCTGTTTACCATCATCGCCCCGGTGATCTCGGTGATCACCGCCTTTCATTTTGCCTCCTTCGCGATCTGGATCGGTTTGCTGCTGTTGGTGCTGTATTTTTCCCAAAGAACCTTGCTGGTCAACATTTCCCATTTTATCGGGAACGTGTCGCTGGGATTGGTGACTCCGGCTCTCTGGAACAGCCTGAAGCCGTATCAGCAAACCAGAATCATGACGCTGTTCGACATGTCGCTGGATCCCAAAGGGTCCGGGTACCAGGTGCTGCAGTCGCAGACGGCTATCGGATCCGGCGGACTGTGGGGACGCGGGTTGGGACAGGGCACCCAGACACACCTGAAATTTCTCCCGGAACAGCATACCGATTTCATTTTCTCGGTGGTAGGCGAAGAGCTGGGGTTTATTGTGGTCCTGATCTTGTTGTTGCTCTTTTTGCTTCTTTTAATACGGTTAATCCACCTTTCTTCGGAAGCCCGGGGGAAATTTAGCGGGCTCGTGCTCATCGGCGGCGCGGCGCTGCTGTTCTTTCATATTTACGTGAACATCGCCATGACCGCGGGTCTGATGCCGGTGACCGGTTTACCCTTGCCCTTTTTTAGCTACGGCGGTTCATTTTTAATCATGTGTTTCTTTCTGGTCGGAGTGCTGTTAAACAGCAATTCCGAACGTCTTGAATAATGCGGGGTCGCCTACTTAAGTATTTGACATTTATGTATAAAATTATAAATTAAAAGGATTAAATGTCTCTTTTTTTAAATCTTATAGTTGCTTCGGAGGAGAAATGAAAACCATGCGGAGATTGTTCACCGTGATGTTGTTCGTGGGCGGGGCCAGTGTGATGATGCAATGCGGAAGCGCGGGACAACCATCTGCCACCCCCCAGAGAAAACTGAGCAAGGTGGATTCTCTGGATATAAAGGTGGAGCAACTTGCCGAAGATATCAATCAGCTGGAACAAACCACCCAGAAGTTACTTGCGCAGACCAAAGGGGGCGAGTTCGACACGGAAAACCAGGAAGCCCTGGCAGATAAAGTATTGCAGATGGAAGATCGGCTGTCGCTGGTGGAAGATCGCATCGACTTTATCGATAGTACCCGATTTGATCTGCTGACCCGAATGGAGCGCCTGGAGAGCCGCATGGAAGAGGGAGGCGAAGGCAGCGGAGCCGTAACCGGCACTGCTCCTTCCCGGCAACGGGGCGCTACTGCAACGGTTACCGTGACCCCGGCACAATACCAATCGATGTATCAAAAGGCATACAATACCTATACAGAAAAACGTTATCAGCAAGCCATTCCGGAGTTCACGCAAGTGATCGACGCCGATCCCAACGGCGATCTGTCGGATAACGCCCAATATTGGATCGGGGAATGCTATTACGGGATGAATAACTTCAATCGTGCCATTGTTGAGTTCGAAAAGGTGTTTACGTTTAAGAATTCAAACAAGGATGACGATGCCCAGCTCAAATTGGGCTTATGCTACCTGAACCTGGGGCAGCGGCAAAAGGCGAGAGAAGAATTCCAGCGATTGGTCGATTTTTATCCGAATAGTGAGTATCGACAGAAGGCAATGGAATATCTCCAGCAACTCTAAGCCGACAAAAACCATGGCATTAAAAATTTATCTTTTAGCATCAGAAATTGCTCCCTTTGCGGAGCAATATCAGTTAGCGGAATTTGTGAATAAGGTTTCTACCGAGTTGAAGGAGCGGGAGCACGATATCCGCTTGATTATGCCCAAGTATGGTTTTATTTCCAGCCGGAAATACGTCCTGCGGGAGGTAATCCGGCTCCGGGATATCGAAGCCCGCTGGCGCAACGAAGTGGTGACAGGCAATGTACGCTCGGCCTTTGTGCCGGATACCAAGGTCCAGGTCTACTTTTTGGAATTGCCTGAATATTTCGAAGAAGTCAATCATTTGCTCTATAAAGCGCAGAACGGCCGGCCACTCAAAGAAAACATCGACCGGTTCGGACTTTTTTCGAAAATTTCGCTGCGGACCCTGGAGAAGTTGTTTTGGCAACCGGATGTGATTCTGGCGAATGACTGGGCGTCGGCATACGCGATTGTACTCCAGAAGACCCTCTTCAGCTACGAAGAATTTTTCACTCCCAGTAAAGCGGTATTGTTACTCCATTCTCTGGACGAATTGGTGCGATTCTCCGCTGATGCACTGGAGGCTGCCGAAATCGATCCGGAACTTCTGGGCATTGAAATCACCGAGGAGACCCGCCTGTTGGATCTGGCAGCGGAGTTGGCCGACGAGGTAGTCCTCGTCAACTCACCGGAAGAAAACGTAGAGAAAGCGGTGGCAGAGGATGCCAACCTGCACAAAATCCTGGCGGCGCGTTCCTCGGAGCCCAAAATTCTCACTGTTGCAGGCGAAGATGACTCCACGTGGGAATCCATCGCGACAGAGATGGAATCGATCCTGACCGATTTAGTCGGGAACTCATAATAGACTCTCGGGGTAGAATGTTGAAAAAAGGTCAAACACTCTTTGATGTTTGGTTTTTTTATCTTTATATATAGCGTTATGGGATTGAAAAATAGAATACCGTTTTTACTGGCCTTCCTGTCTGTCCTGGCCCTCACCGCCTGTCGGAGTGAAACTCCGGTCGATCCGGGAGCCGACCTGTTCGGGAATATATTTACCTTCGAAGAATTACGGGACACCAGCCTTGCCGTTACCCAGGGGACGGTGGATGTGCGGCGTGGATATCTGAGCATTAATCCGGTGGGAATGTATCATGGCTATACCGCGCAGTCGCTGATTAAGTTTACAAACTTTTCCGGGATTCTGGCCGATGGTGTCACAGCACAAGATATCCAGCAGGCCAGTGTGATTTTTCCGGTGCAGCGCCACCTGGGAGCACCCGGCCAATCACTTTCGCTTATTGCGTATCAATTTAATAGCCCCTGGAATGAGGATACGGCATTAGAGGATATCGATATGGCGGATTACGAACCTGCTGCCATGGATTCGGTTTCGTTTCCGGCGGCCTTGGATTCCGCCGAGACCTATGCCTTTGTCCGCATTGATCTGGATCCTGCCGTAGTCGGCACCTGGCTGGATACCACGTCCGCAGAGAATCAGGGGGTATTACTGCAAGGCGCCGGTGATTCGGTGGTGGTGTTCGGCGCCAGCCGGGACACGGAAAGTCCTCCTCTGCTCAAAGTCTCCACCGGGGATTCCACGTATACCATTATCGCCGGCATGGATTACGGGATCATCCAGGGCGGGGATGCTCCGGAGCCGTCGAATCACCGGCTGGTCCTCCAGCAAAATATCGGGCGCCGGTTTGCGCTCTCCTGGCCGCAGTTCTCGCACCTGGTACCGGACACGAACATTTTTATCCATTCCGCCCGGTTGGTGTTGCCGGTCGATCAGGCGCAGTCCTTTGCCGCCGGCGGAGAGCATCAACTGGTCATCGCTTCCAACAGCGGAAAGACTCCGTTAGCGGTGGCCACTACCAGGTCGCATATTACCGGAACCCTCACTGCGAGTGACACCGCCCTGGTAGTGGAGAGCACTCCGGACGAGACCTTCTTAAGTAACTATTTCCAGGGACTACTGCACGAAGGCGGCAAGGAACAGCAGCTGGTCTTCTTTTACCTGAATGATGGAGATGGGCTCCAATATGTTACCTTTAACAGTGGCCAGGTGCGGTTGAAACTGGTTTATAGCGAGTTAAAATAGATGTTTGCACGTTGGATCAAAATCTGGATGCTCATTCTGCTGTTTGTACCTCTCGGGGTCCGGGCTCAATCCATCTACTCCCGGGTCGGTGTGGGTGATATCACCCTGCCCCAGTCGTCACGGGCGCAAGGTCTGGGGATGTACGGCATAGCCACGGCAGATTACAACCAAATCAGTCTGATCAATCCGGCGAACTGGTATTTACCCCGTTTGACCGCAATTACCATGAAAGTCAACTCCAGCCGGTATACGAACTCGTTGGGAGGCATGACCGACCAGTTCGGATTCGACGGGTTTAATTTTCATTTTCCGGTGGGGCAATCGATCGGATTCGGCCTGGGGTTCGCCCCTTACAGCACCGTACGCTATGATTTTGCCCGCACGGATTCTGTCCCGATTGCCGGAACGGGTACCGGCGAAAACATTCGATATAACCTCCACCAGCAGGGGCGTGGTGGCGTCGGGGGGAATTTTATCGGTTTAGGCGTCCGGGTCTCCGATCATGTGTCGCTGGGAGCGGCGTTCAGTTTTCTCATTGGAGAAATCAGTACCCGCCGTACCCTGGAGGTCACGTCGGCCTCTTATCTGTCCCGCCGGGTACTCAGTTCCACGCATATTTACGGCGATAATATGGTGCTGGGGCTCTACCTGAGTAATATTTTCCGGGAGCAGGAACATCTGGGCTTCCGCACAGAGATCCCTCTTTCGTTGCTGGTGAGACGTGAAGATGATTATTACACCGGCAATCCGGTCCAGACAGAGTTTACAAATCTGCTGTGGCCGTGGGAATTCGGTGTGGGCTACGAAACGCAAATCCGAAACCGGTGGATTGCAGTGGCCGAAGGAAATATGTGGATGTCGGAAAAAGATTTAAGTATACTATCCCTGCATCAAACCGGATATACCCAAAAAAATGGTTTGGAAATCGGGGTGGGGGTGGAGCGGCGGCCGGATTTTTCCGTGCCCGGATGGGGTGATCATCTCTCCTGGCGGTTGGGAATGAACTGGCGGCAGTATCTAACGGCGGATCCCGCGGGCAATCATACCACCGGAATGAAATGGGTGGGAGGTGTTGGTGTGCCTTTCGGCCGGGGGCCGCTGGGACCGGGTACCGACCGGTTGGATATCTCGCTGTTTTATCTGCGCCGGGCTCCGGCAGATGCAAGCGATCCTGTGGAATCGGCCATAGGATTACAATTGGGCTTTACGGTGAGTGAAGTTTGGTTTTAAGAAACAATCTGTAACAACTAAAGGAGAGCGAGTGCATGAGAGCTCAAGTTAAACGTTATGCTGGATTAATTCTGATGAGCCTGTTTGGCATCACAGCATTGCTCAGCGTTAACTGTCAGCCCCCGGGGATGACTCCCGAACAAAGAAAAGCCTATGAAGATAGTTTGGCACAAGCCCGGCAAGATTCAATCCTAAAAGCGAACCGCGCACAATGCGAATTCAAACTGAGTAACGGATACGAGTACTATAAACAGAAGAGCTGGGAACGGGCCATCGATAATTACGAAGATGTCCGTGATCTGGGGTGCGGGCCTACGATGGCTGAAAACCTGTATCTGTATCTGGGGAACGCTTATCGGGAAGTTGGAAATCAGGATTCGGCGATCGCGGTCTATAAGGCCGGCCGGAAGTATCTGCCCAAGAATGAATATCTGCTGCAGAACCTGGCGTTCATGTACAAGGTCACCAACCAGCCGGACAATCAGATTGAAGTGCAGGAGAATCTGGTCAAACTGGATTCCACCAATATCGATTACCTCAACGATTTGGCGGATCTATACTTCACCGCACAGCAATACGATAAACAGATCGGCGTCTTAAACCGGATACTTAAAATTGATCCGAACAATTCCGTGGCGCAGAGCAGCTTGATCACCGCGATGAATAAAGCGGGCCGGGATCCCATTGATGCCTTGCAGCAACGGTGGGAAGACAATCCGGACAACTCCTCGTATGGGGTAGAGTATGGTGACGAACTGTTTAATCGCCAGCGCTACGAGGAGGCGGTCAAGGTCTTCAATAAGGTCACGTCCCTGGATCCGAACAACCTGCGGGCCTGGTCGCGGCTGGCACAGTCGTACGAGAATCTGGAACAGTATTCCAATGCTATTAATGCGTACAAGGGCATACTCAAACTCGACTCCAACCGGAAAGATGTGGTGAACGACATCTCGAAACTGTATGTGCAGCTGAAGGATTACAAACAGGCGATGGACTGGGCAAACCGCTGTATCCGGACCGGTAGTAAAAACGGAATGGGCTATGCCGCCCGAGGGCGCGTTTACCAGAACGTTGCCGCGGACTGTTCCGGCGGCAACCTGGATTTTCAGGATAAACTGGTCTATCAAATGGCATACGAAGACTATCAGCAGGCCGTGAATCTGGGGTTTGGTCAGGTGACCTCTCAGATCGATTACCTGCAGAATTTTATCCCTACGAAAGGGGATTGGTTCTTTCACAGTGATGAAGGGGATGAAATTACACCGGATAAAGGGTGTTATCAGTGGTTAAACAGAGCAGTCAAGCGACCTGCCTGAGAGATACCCTTTTCCGATTGATAATCAGCCAAATGACTCTCGATATCCGGCCGCGGCAAATCTCAACGGCCGGATATCGAGTTCTTTTTTTCGGGAACCTTCTCCAACCGCTGCGGCGGCGGATAGCCTCCCGGAAAATTCCTTTCGTCTTGTTTCCCCTCTCGGGATCGCTCATTCGCATCCCTTCGAGGCTACTCCCATTACCACCGTTGCAGACAAGCCCGAACTCTGAGTAACAGAACAACCGGAGGAGACGAGTATATATGTTTTCGACCATCGAACAGCAGGATCAAGAGATCTACAATGCCATTCTCGGTGAATTACACCGAGAGCAGAACACTCTGGAGCTCATAGCGTCCGAAAACTTCGTGAGCCGGGCAGTCCTGGAGGCGGCCGGGAACATGATGACCAACAAGTACGCAGAAGGCTATCCCGGCCAGCGATATTACGGGGGATGCGAATATGTGGATCAGGCAGAGAATCTCGCCCGGGACCGGGTCTGCCGGCTATTCGGTGCTGACCACGCCAACGTGCAGCCTCACTCGGGATCCCAGGCAAACATGGCAGTGTACCAAACTTTTTTAAATCCGGGGGATACTATTCTGGGCATGGATCTCGCCCATGGCGGCCATCTCACCCACGGGAGTCCGGTCAATTTCTCCGGGAAGCTCTATCACATTGTTTCATATGGCGTGGACAAAGAGACCGGCAGGATTAATTATGACGAGGTTCGACGGATTGCGGAACAAGCACAGCCGCAGATGATCGTGTGCGGTGCCAGCGCGTATCCGCGTGCCATCGATTACCAGAAATTTCGGGACATAGCCGAGGACGTCGGTGCGTACCTGATGGCGGATATCGCCCATCCGGCAGGGCTGATCGCAACCAGGCAAATTCCGGATGCCATCCCGCATTGCCACGTGGTGACCTCCACCACGCACAAGACGCTGCGGGGGCCGCGGGGCGGGTTGATACTCATCGGTCACGACGGAGACAATCCCTGGGGAATTACGGCCCCGAAAAGCGGGCGGGTGCGACAATTATCCGAGATAGTAGATAAGAACGTCATGCCGGGTATTCAGGGCGGACCGCTCATGCACATTATTGCCGCCAAGGCGATTGCGTTCAAAGAAGCGCTGGAACCGGATTTCACCGCGTATAGTCAAAATGTGATCCGGAATGCGAGCGCTTTAGGAGACGCCCTACAGGATGCCGGGTACCGCTTGGTTTCCGGGGGAACCGATACTCATCTGCTCCTCATCGATTTGACGGAAACCGGCATTACGGGGAAAGCAGCCGAACAGGCGCTGGAACAGGCGGGAATTACGGTCAACAAAAATATGATCCCATTTGATCAGCGCAGCCCCTTTGTCACCAGTGGATTTCGGGTGGGAACGGCGGCGTTGACCACCCGCGGGTTTGGCACCGAGGAGATGGGTACGGTGGCGGAATTGATCCACACGGTGCTCTCAAATATTGAGGATGACAACACCAAAAAAACGGTCGGTGCACAGGTTCGGAAATTGTGTGATCAATTTCCGTTGTACACGGATCTGGGGATGTAAAGCGATGCATTGCCCGTACTGCCAGCATATTCACACCAGCGTTATTGAGACCCGGTATGTGCAGCGGGATAATTCGGTGCGCAGACGGCGGAAGTGCGACCAGTGCGAGGAGCGGTTCACGACGTATGAGTACTACGCTCCCAGGGAACTCACGGTAATCAAGTCCAACGGCAGCCGGGAGGATTTCTTCCGGGTAAAACTGTACAATTCGTTAAAAATTGCGTTAAACAAGCGTGGGTTCAGCAGCGGGGAAATCGAGCGGATTGCGACGGATATCGAAACGGAAGTCCGGCGGACGCATCCCCGGGAAGTCAATTCCAAAGAAATCGGGGAGGTGGTGATGAAGCACCTGAAAACCGTCGACAAGGTCGCCTACATCCGGTTCGCATCCGTCTACCGGGATTTTCAGGATGTCGGGGCCTTCGAGGCCGAAATTCAGGGCATGGAATAACCGGGTTGTTGATGGTATGATTGAAATCAAAGAGTTGTTTAAATCGTTCGACGGCCGGCAAATATACCAGGGGCTGAATCTTTCGATCTCCGATCAGAAAATTACCGTGATTCTCGGTAAGAGCGGCGTTGGTAAGAGTGTCTTATTAAAACATATTCTGGGACTCATCCTGCCCGATTCCGGCCATATTTATATCGAAGGGATCGATATTACCGGGCTTTCAGAACCCGACCGGCGCCGGTTGCGCCTGAAGTTCGGTATGGTATTTCAGCATTCGGCGCTCTTCGACTCCCTGACGGTTGAAGAAAATGTGGGGTTGGGGTTGCGCAAACTGACCGGATATTCGGAACAGGAAATTCGCGATCGCGTGTCCGAGTGTTTGCGGGCCGTGGGGATGGAGCAGAGCGCGGCCTTGCTTCCGGAAAAACTGAGCGGGGGCATGAGCAAGCGGGTCGCCTTTGCCCGGGCGGTGGCGTTGAATCCGCCGTATTTGTTGTATGATGAGCCGACCATCGGCCTTGATCCGACCACCTCCCAAAATATCAGTGATTTAATTCTGGAATTTAACCGCACGTTCCGAACCACGTCCATAATCGTAACCCACGATGTGATGACCGCCTTGAAAATTGCCGACAGAATAGTGATTATATCTGAAGGGAAGATCCAGGCGGATCATTCCCCACAAACGTTCACGGAAAGCGACGATCCCCTGGTGCGCTCCTTTTTAGGGACAACGATGGTGCCGGTGAAGTAGAGAGTTATGAAGACATCTGGTTGGGGACAAATTCGACTTGGAGGCTGGCGATGCTTTGTCGCGGGTTTATTGCTGATCCTGGTGGCCTGTGGCGCCCGGGATCGCATCAATCCCTTCGATCCCGCCGCATCGGTTCAAATCAACGTATTCGATCTCCGGGTCCGCTCCGATCCCGGCAGTGTCTATCTGAACTGGCAGCCGGTGGACAGCCCGGATCTCCGGGGTTACAATATTTACCGGGCAAAAATCCCCCAATCTCTGGAATTAGTGGCCCGGGTCCCGGATACAGTACATACCTTTCACGATACGCTTCAAATCCAAGCCGGGGCAACTTACGCGTATGGCGTTTCAGCCCTGGGCCAAGTGGATGAGACTCAGCTGTCTGTTCTGGATACTATTACCCCGGGGGATTCCTGGTGGTGGGTGGCCTCGGATAACCCGAACGGGGGGGCGCTCTCCAGGTTATCGCATGATGGGATGCATGTGTTCGAGAGTTATCAGTATTACGATTCTCCCCGTTTTCTGGCTGCCGAATGGGATGCTCCGGTTGTATTTGTTTACAATTCTTCCCAGCGTGTAGTCTACATGCAATGGTTCAGTGACAATATTCAAACCCTGGCAAGCGATCTCTACTCGGTACGAAGTATGGTGTACGACCGGTTGGGGAGAGCCCTGTACTTTGTTCCGGAGCATGACACCAAAATCACTGTGGTTACTGTTCCCCGGGGGATTGCCCAGCAATATCAGGTTGCCGAACAGGCGTTGGTGAATGCGGTTTCGATTTCTCGTGCCGGCACTCGCTGGATTGCTGCGGGGGATTCCTTGTTTTATTTCCAGGCCGGCCGGTTGCATTTTTATTACACGAGCCAGGGGCCGAGTATTACGGCAATAGAGCCGGTACAAAATGAAAAGTTAATGATTGCCCTGGAAACAGACCAATCGATGCAGCGCATCATGCCGGACCCGGAAACGCCGGGCCAGGGGCGGTTGGACACGACCCTCACGGCTGTCGGCTCGGTCAAAGAGATGGCGTTTGATCCGGAGAACGGCATCCTCTGGATGCGCAGTTATAACGCCGGCTCCCAAACGTATGAAATACTCCAATCTACGGAGTCAGGGATTCGGAAGGTTCTGACCGGGGGGGAGAGATTTATAAGTATGGCGGTCAATCCGGTCAGCCACGACTGTCTCACGGCGGACTACGGAACGGGGTGGATGTATCGGATTACCCCGGGGGGCGCCGTCCGAAAAAGGATGTCGCCGGTCGGCCAGATCTATGAAATAGTTGTACAACCCGTCGGTAGTAATTAAATTGCGGCACAAATGAGGAGGGAACATGATTGACCAGCAATTGTTAGAAATCTTAGCATGTCCGAAATGCAAGCAGGAATTGGAATATGACCAGGAGAACCAAAAATTAGTTTGCGATACGTGCCGGCTGAAATATCGCATTGAAGATGATATCCCGATTATGCTCATCGAGGAAGCCGAAACATTTTAGGGTGCGGTGTTACCAGCGAAGGGTATTTTGTATAACGATATTTGGAAAATTCAGAGGTTCCGTAAATTCAATAGTATTATGAGACAGGTTATGTTGAAAACAAAATTAGGTACTCTGCTGGCCGTTCTAACCGTCCTTCTCTCAGGTCTCGCGGGTTGTAACAGCGCCACCAGGGTGCAATCACAGGATCCGAACTTTCGGTTTACCCGGGGAAAAGAATATTTCGAACAGGGCAAGTATTACAAAGCCATCGATGATTTTAACTTCGTGGTATTAAATAACCCTGGTGATACCCGGGCGGACGATGCCCAGCTGTTTATCGCGGATGCCCATTATGAAGTCAAAGAGTATATGGTCGCTGCTTCCGAGTACCGGCGGCTCATTCAAAAGTACCCGGAGAGCGCCCTGGTGGAGCAAGCCAGATATAAACTGGGGTTGTGCCTGGTGCAACTCTCGCCCGACTACCAGCTGGAGCAACAGTATACCGAACAAGCCATGAATACGCTACAAGGGTTTCTGGAAGATTATCCTGCCTCGAAATATAAAGAAGAGGTCACCAAACTGATTGGGGAACTCCGCGGCAAAATGGCCCATAAAATCTACAGTAATGCTCACCTGTATTATGTGTTGCATCATTATGAATCTGCGGTTATTTACTGTGATCAACTGTTGAATAATTACTATGACACGCCCTGGGCGAATCCGACACGATTGGAAAAGGCCAAATCGCTGGTGAAATTAGACCGATCAGTCGAAGCCAGGACCCTCCTTGAGGATCTTTTGAGCCGGAATCCCAAACAACAGATTCAAGAGAATGCCAAACAGATGATAGAGGAACTGCAGCCGAGTTCGTCGGCGATTACGCAAGCAAAAGGAATGGAATAAGCGTTCATGCAGATCTGTCTGGTGGGGGGAACGTTCGATCCACCCCATTGGGGCCATCTGCTACTGGCCGAAACCCTTCGCACCAGTTTGGCGATCGATCTCATCGTTTTTGTCCCCGCTTTTATCCCGCCGCATAAGCGAAATGATGAAATCAGCAATGCCCGGCACCGGGTACAGATGCTCCGGTTAGCCTGCCAGGAGAACTCCCGTTTCTCAGTGGATACCAGAGAAATCGATCGGGGGGGGCTGAGTTACACTATCGATACGGTGCGGGCAGTAAGAGCCGAACGGGGGCTTCGGCCCGCAGAGATCGGTTTGCTCATCGGATCCGATAATTATGTCGATCTACACAGCTGGAAAAGTTCCGGAGAGCTGGTCCGTGAGTGCCAGGTACTGGTCATGGAACGACCCGGGCATCCGATACCGGCACAGGCCCCATTTCACGACGCGATACAAGTTGTCGACCTCCCGCTGGTGGAAATTTCCAGCAGTATGATTCGGGATCGTGTCCGGCAGGGCTTATCGGTGCAGTACTACGTTTTACCGGCGATCCACCGGTATATCCGGGAACACCGGCTTTACCGGGAATCTGTTTAACCGGACGATCCGCAGGGGAATGGATTCGTACTTTCCGGGGGCCGCAGTGTGATCCTGCGTAGCAGGAGAAGCCGGCGGCCAGTGAACGAAAGCGCCAGACGGGAAATGGTATAAATATGCAGGAAGTACAGCCGTACGAAAAATTGGCAAAATTTTACGATCATGTCATGTCCTATATCGATTACGAGATTTGGATTGACTTCTTGCGGGAATTGTGCGACACACATTCCATCCACCCGGAACGTACTCTTGACCTCTCCTGTGGGACGGGAAATACTATTCCTTATTTGAAGTCCTGGTGCGGAGACTTATACTGTATGGATCTTAGCCCGGAGATGGTGAAAAGACTGATGGAAAAATTCCCTGCCATGGCCGGCCATGCCTGGGTGGGAGATATGAGCCGGCTGCCGATCCGAGCGTGTTTTGATCTGATCATGAACTTACAGGACTCCATGAACTACTATCCGGATATATCCGGGGTGATTACCCACCTGGACGAAGTCCATACCCATCTGTCGGAGGGAGGAGCGTATATTTTTGATTTTTCCACCCCGGAAAATGTGAAGAACAATTTTATTGATTACCATGAGATCTACGAAGATGAAATGTTCGGGTATGAGCGGATAAACCGCTATCACCCGAGGAAGAAATTGAACCAGACCGATTTTATCATCTGGGATATGGAACAGGGGAAAAAGAAAGTATATCTTGAAAAACACGTGCAGCGCATGTACTCTTTAGACGAGATCGAGACAAGTTTGCGCAAGAGTTCGTTCAGTCGCTGGGTTTTGTATGAAGATGAATTGCTTCATCCGCCCTCCGCCGATACCGAACGGGTTCATGTGATAGCATTCCAAAAAGATTCATGATCTACTTTTATAACGTTTTCAGGGATTACGGGTATGGAAACGGGGTGAAAAACCTCAATTTCGCCATCCATAAAGGTGAGTTTGTGTGCGTGATCGGGCCGTCCGGAGCAGGGAAGTCCACAGTCCTCAAATTGATCTACATGGCGGAATTTCCGAGCCGGGGGAAGGTGGTGGTCGATAATTTCGATAGTGACATGATTAAGAAGAAGCATATCCCTTACCTCCGCCGGCGGGTCGGGATGGTTTTCCAGGATTTTCAGTTGCTCACGGACAGAAATGTCTATGAAAATATCGCTTTGGCCCTCCGGGTGATGCGTACACCGCGTCGCCTCATCAAAAAGAAAGTACTCCAGGCGTTGAATAGTGTCGGATTAGGCCACCGGGCCCATCATTTCCCCCAGGAGTTGTCAGGCGGTGAACAGCAGCGTATTTCTATTGCGCGGGCGATCGTGAAAGATCCCATAGTGCTGCTGGCGGATGAGCCGACGGGGAATCTGGATCCGGAAGTCGCCCGGGATATTTTGGGGCTCTTGCGCCGGATTCATGAGAAAGGCACCGCCGTGGTCATGGCCACGCATAATTATCATTTGATCCGCAATCTCCCGTTTCGACGCATCCAGTTGGAGGAAGGGGCTATTGTCAGCTCATGAGTGTCGGATTTTTAATTAAGGAAGGTTTCTCCGGTTTAAAACGCGCCAAGTACCCGTCGTTTGCGGCGATCCTGACGATCGCGATCTCGTTAACTCTACTGGGGATTACTTATTTGGCGGGCGTACAGCTCTATTCCTTGCTGAACTCGATGCGAGCGCAGGTCAAGATAGAGATCTTTCTGCTTCCCACAGTTACTGATTCGGATCGGGCGCAGATAGAGGAGGCCTTACAGCGGTACGAGGGGGTGGAATCGTTTCGGTTCATTACCAAAAAAGAAGCGGCACAGCGCTTTAAGCAAGAATTCGGAGAAGATATCTATCAGGTGTTGGGGACGAATCCTCTCCCGGTGTCCTATACCGTCGAGATGGATGCCGAGCATAAATCCTCCGCGGCAATCACTGAATTTGTTCAGGCAATGCGCCGATATAGTGGGGTGGACGAGATTAAATACCGGCAAACCTTATTGCAGCTGGTAGAACGCTATTACAGAGGGGCGGCTGTCGCCGGCGGAGTGCTGCTGGCCGTTATACTGACAGCAGCCGTTCTCCTGGTGGCAAATACCATTAAACTCAGCATTTTCGCCAAGCGCGAGATCATCCGGATCATGCGATTGGTGGGAGCCACCGATATGTTTATTAAAACGCCTTTCATTGTGGAAGGTCTCGTCCAGGGGCTCTTGGGCGCCGGGTTGGCTCTCTTGCTGCTCTCGGGTATTATCACCGGAACAAATTACCTTTTTGTCGGTATTGTCAAAACGGATATCGAGATGGGATATCCGTTGATTCTGGGGTTGGTGATTGCCGGGACGGTATTCGGATTCGCGGGCAGTGCTCGCTCAATCCGCCGGTTTCTGACCACAGAGGCCGGATAACGGCTGAGTTCGTGCTTGATTTTAAACCCCCGGGAAAATACTTTCTAAAAATGCGAGCTAATCGAAACAATGGTATCTAATATGAATGACAGAGAATTGAATGCTCGAGAAAATTCGGTGTTAGAAGCCATTGTGCTTGAGTTCGTCCGGTCTGCGCGTCCTATCGGATCGCGGCAAATTGCGAAAAAATATGGACTGGACGTCAGCCCGGCCACTATCCGGAACACGATGGCGGATTTGGAAGACCTGGGATACCTGGGGCATCCGCATACCTCGGCCGGCCGGTTACCCACCGATAAAGGATACCGGTATTACGTAGATTTCCAGATGCAGTTTTCGCAACTCTCGCCGGAAGAGAAACAGATGATTGCCCTGCACCTGGATCCTAATGCCGGGGATATCGAGGAGATCCTCCGCCGCACTTCGCAGGTGCTGGGGCAACTCTCAGAGGAATTCGGTATTGTGCTGACACCGAAATTTTACCGGGGGGTGTTGGAAAAATTAGAATTCGTGGAATTGGCCAGCGATAAACTGCTGGTCGTGATTAATATTAAGTCCGGTATCGTCAAAACGGTGATCATGGAGGTGCACCACAGAATCCCCTCTGCGCGCTTATCGGATATCGCTTCCTTATTAAACGAACGCCTGGCCGGTTTGACGCTCCGCGAAGTGAAACGTACTATTGATCAGCGCTTCAAGGATGTGAACGTGCAGGACGAAGGCTTGGTACAAATGATCATCGAGAATGCGGATACGGTCTTTAATTTCGCAGATCGTATCACGATCCACACCTCCGGTGCCCAAAACATCATCCGGCAGCCAGAAATGCAGGATCCTGCAAAACTCTCCCATTTTATGGAGATTATGGAGAAGGGGGAGCTGCTGACGCAATTGTTCGAACGGATCAACGGTGAGGATGACTTGTTTATCGCCATTGGGTCGGAAAACGATTTCACGGAGATCAACGATTATAGCATCATCGCCAGTACCTATCGGTACGGGAGCGTCAACGGCACCATGGCAATTATGGGGCCAACCCGCATGCAGTACGACAAGATGATCTCCCTGGTCCGGATGACATCGCAGATCATCAGCGAGCGATTAAGCGACACTTTATAACCCGATGCGTAAGAACTTAACAACGAAAGAAGGTTGAAGTTATTGACATGAGTCGAAAGAATCAGAATAACCGGGCGGCCAACACGGAGAAGGAGACGGAAGTCCTCATGGCGGATCAGGAGGAGAAAGACACTACCCACCAGGACCAGACACAGGAGGCGCCCTCTGCGGACAGCCAGTCCGAAGAGCAAGGGGACAACAAACAGCAGGCCACTCCCGACTCGCAATCATCCGTGACGGAAAAGGCCTCGGAAGCAACCACTGAAGACGCCGTCGAGGTAGTCGAAGCGGAGCACTACCGTGAACTGCAGGAGCAGTACGAACAGCTGAACAACAAATATCTCCGGTTAGCCGCGGAATTTGATAATTATAAAAAGCGGATGGATCGGGAATTTACCAGGCGAGTCCAGTTTGCCAACGAAGAGTTTCTCCGGGAAATTCTGCCGATATTGGATGACCTGGAGCGGGCAATGGAATCTTCCGGCGAAGGCGAAGAAGACGAGGCAACGCTCAAATCAGGCATTGAACTGGTACAGGAAAATTTTAAGAATATACTCAAGCGGCGCGGTGTGGAAGCGATCGAATCTGTGGGGCAGCCGTTTGATCCGGAATTACATGATGCCGTGATGGTACAGGAATCGGACAAGCACGATTCGGAGACGGTCATCCGGGAGTTTGAAAAAGGATATAAATTAGGCGACAAGGTATTGCGTCACGCCAAAGTCGTGGTAAGCAGGTAGTAGAAGATATGCCAAGAGATTATTATGAAATATTGGGGATTGAGCGCAACGCAAGCCAGGATGAGATCAAGAAGGCCTATCGGAAGAAGGCACTGAAATATCATCCGGATCGCAATCCGGACAATCCCGAAGCCGAGCAAAAGTTCAAGGAAGCGGCCGAGGCGTACGCCGTGCTGAGCGACGAACAAAAGCGTCGTCAGTACGACCAGTTCGGCCACCAGGGCGTGGGCGCTAATGCCGGCGCCGGTGGAGCCGGGGGAGCGTATGGCGGATTTAGTAATGTGGAAGATATTTTTGATGCGTTTGGTGACATATTCGGCGGTTTCGGTGGCTTCGGAGATATTTTTGGCGGCGGGCGCCGGACCAGCCGCCGGCGTTCCCGGGGCAATCAGCGGGGCAGTGATTTAAAGATCCGGTTAAAATTGAATCTGGAGGAAATAGCCGCCGGAGCCACGAAGCGGCTGAAGGTCCGGCGACTCGAACGCTGTGAGACCTGTAACGGGTCCGGAGCCCGGGAAGGGAGTTCTCCGAAACCGTGTCCGGTGTGTCACGGCACCGGCGAGATTCGGCAAGCCACTCAGTCCATCTTTGGCCAGATGGTCAACGTCCGGGAATGTTCCAATTGTGACGGGACCGGGCAGGTCATCGAGGATTTATGCCGTACCTGCGGAGGATCCGGGTTAGTGAAAAAAGAAGTGACCCTTTCCATCGACGTGCCGGCGGGCGTGGCGAACGGGAATTATATGACCCTGCGCGGGGAGGGCAATAAGGGGCCGCACGGAGGTCCCCCGGGTAATCTGGTGGTATTGTTCGAAGAAAAACCGCACAAATTTTTCACCCGGAAGGGCGATGATATTCTGTTGGAAGCGAAAGTTTCCTTCACTCAGGCTGCGCTCGGCGACGAGATCCGGGTGCCGACCCTGGAAGGGGAAGCCAGCCTGAAAATTCCGGCGGGCATCCAATCCGGAAAAGTCCTGCGGATGCGCAAGAAAGGACTCCCGGCACTGGAAAGTTCCCGAAGGGGGGATCAACTGGTCCAAATTCAGGTGGTCACCCCTCAAAAGCTTTCGGATGAAGAAGTAAAACTCTTCAAGGAATTGGGGAAGCACGACCAAACCCATCTGGACAACGGGGAAGAGGGCTTTTTCGATAAAGTAAAAAACGCGTTCAGTTCCTAAGGAAAATGGAGAAGACCTTCCCCCAATCTTTAACCACCTATCAAAGCGGCTGTGCGTTTAACCAAACAAGAACGCTGGATCGTGGGATTTTTACTCGCGCTGCTGGCCGTGAATGCGGCCCTGAAACTGTGGGGCCCGCCCTCACCTCTCGCGGAAGACGTGCCTTTACAACCCGCGGATTCCCTCTTTCTCACCGAAACACAATTAGTCGATTCGCTGATCCGGGCCCGGAAAAATCCGCCGGATCAAACACCCCGGGTTCAAAAGATGGTTCGGGCCCGGCAGGATATGCGGATCAATGTGAACACAGCCGACGCGGAATGGCTGCAGCACCTCCCGGGAATTGGCCCTGTGATGGCGAAACGAATTATTGCACATCGCGAAAAGAATGGATATTTTACGAGTATTGATGATTTGCAAGAGGTTCGCGGAATCGGACCGGTAACTGCATTAAAAATTGAACCATATATTATTTTTGAACCATAATATCACTATAACTGTTTAGGAGGAGTTGTGGCCTACGAAATAAAGCCGAAGAAATACTGGGGATTAAATATCCTGATTGTCATTTTGGTCGGTGTTTTGTTGGCTGTTTTACTGATACCAAAACAAATTTGGAATGAGGAACAGCAATACCGCGATCTCAGCCGCCAGCGCATGCAGGACCTTTGGAAAGTGGAAAATCTTTTCCATCAGCTGACCGGGAATTATACCGAGCTGGGGGGGAAGGCTATTCAGACGGTGAATATGGTGTATGATAGCCTGCAGGATAGCACCGGTTTCTATGGCGAGCAGTCGGTGGTATTACCTTCGGAAACCATTCGTTTGACCGTTGATTCCGCGGCCATTGTCAATTTAATCGATTCCACCCTGGCGGATACCGTATGGACGGCCTACCGGGAGCAACTCATCAATATGTTTAACAACGCCGCCATGGGAGATTCCACCCAGTCCGGCCAGCTGGCGTTAATGACGTTTCAGGCGGCATATGACTCTTTGAAGGCAAACCCGGGTTGGCGGGGAACGCAAACCGTTGTGTTACCGTTCCGATATACCGTCGACGTACCGGATAATTATGTGCGGACGTACGATACGACCTTTGTGGCAACCCGGCGTACCAAGGAAGTCGTGGCGGATACTTCTTACCTGGGCGCCATGGTCAGCGATGAAACCACCGGCGAAATCGATAGTACCTGGTTCCCCAGGCGTGATCTGAACGATATGCTTGACCGGTATCCCAATATGACCATCGCGGATACCAGTATCACCCGGCAGGATCGCTGGGTGACCACGACTACCCCGAATCCTCCGGTCCTGGCATGGACCCGGGATTCCCTGACCGGACAGAAATATATTGTTGAAAAATCGGCTGACGGATTACATCTTCGGATCCAATCGCCGATTCAGGGTGAGTATAAGGAACGCCGGTATTACGTCTTCACCTTTTCTGATACCAGTCATGGATATATTGAGGATGGCGATCCCAGCTGGAAAGAACAGCAATAGACAGCCGAGAATGTAACAATCCTCAGAACGTTTTGTTGATTAGGCAGGAGGGTCAGTGGCCCGTTGGTTGGCGTCTCGTTTTTGGGAAATAATGCCATGTATGCTCAACTCTCTTACGAGGACGCCACACCCGTAATTGAGCAGATCGGGCACCTGCCGGTCACGCAGGTGCCCGCCAACATCGAGAGCCTTGCCGATCCTGAACTCGGGAGCGAAGTAAACCGGGTGTTCCGGGCCATCAGTGAACGGCTTTCTCCGCCGGATCAGCATTTTCGAATTGCCATTCCCAGTGAATGGCTGCATTGTTATCTCCTGACAGTCGATTCGACCCTCGAGACAGCCGAGAAACGCTCATTCCTGGATTGGGAATCCTCGCAGCGATTGGGGACGTTTGCCTCCCGGTTTACCGCGCGATATTATCCGTTGGGGGAACGTGACGAGTCCGAGGAGGTATTGGCGATTCTGTTCCCGGGGGATTTACCGGAAGTATTCCTTGAGGCGGCCCGGTCAGCCCGGGTAACTGTGCAATCCCTGGAACCTGATATCTTTGTCAGCTGGAACAATGTGCCGAAAAGTTTCGGCACCCGCTATCTTATAAAATTTACCGACCAGACCATTAGTGTCTCACAATATAAAGCCCAGCGGTTTCTGGGAACCGGCCTCTTCCGTTACTCCCGCAGGAAAGGATTGATTCAGTACCTTCGTGGGTCGGTGGATAACTCCCGGGCCAAAGCATTTCAAACCACACTGAAAGGCCTGTTGAAGGGAGAACCGCCGAAGCAGGCACCCGTTTGGATCTATGGCAATCCTCTGCCCAGGCAAATTCGGATGCTCAGCCAGTCAGACGACCATTACCGGTTGGTGTCTCCGATTTCCGGGTGGGAAGCCGCTGTACGATCGGGAGAAGGTCCTGATCGATTGACAGAGTGTCAGTATGCGGAAGCGATTGGTATAACCAGAATTTGAGGACAGTCGGTGACTCCACACTTTAATTTACTTGATGAGAATGCGTTGGAGACTGCTGAGAAAGACGTCTCTCGCCAACAGAAACCGGCGGGACGAATCCGCACCGGAACCTCGGATTCTCACACAGCACAACACAGTTCGTCCGGTACCGTTAAAGTTGATTCGCCTGTATCCGAACCGAATCCGGGAGCGGCTGGTGAAGGCCAATCGCATTTTTGGCTCTGGTTGTTGCTCCTGATAGCCATTGCCGCCGGGCTCGGATATTTCCTGTATTTTCAGCCGTCCCTGAAGGTGGAGTATCCCTGGCCGGAATTCCGAATCTCTCCGGCCGGAATTGAAATCCGCTACCAGCCACGGGGTGGGCAGGATTTCTTTTTGCGGACTGCTGCGATGACGAACAGGGAGCTGGATGAGGGACAAACAGATGCATCTGTCTGAAACTATCCCTCCCAAGAGATTGGTATGCTGCCGCCGGGGTGGACCGCACACCAGGAGCGGGGCGCCCGGTTTCCCGGAGCTGTTCGACCCGGCCTCCGAACGCACCGAAACCGTTCAATGCCGAGACCTGATTGACTTGCTTCCATGACCAGAATCATTGCCGGAGAGCGTAAAGGAATGCAATTACGAAATCCGAAGGGGAAGAGCATCCGGCCGACCACTGACCGGACCAAAGAATGGATCTTTTCCGTCTTGTTCGACGTGCAGAACGCCCGGGTCCTGGATCTCTTTTGTGGAGCGGGGAATCTGGGACTGGAGGCGCTCAGCCGCGGAGCCGCCCGGTGCAGCTTTGTTGATCGGGCGACCGCCTCGGTGAAATTAACCGGCCAAAACATCCAGCGTGCGAAATATGCCGACCGCGCGACGACCGTACATACGGACGTGTTCCGATTCCTACAACACCATCCGGACGAGTTTGATTTGATCTTCGCGGATCCGCCTTATCGCTATCCTGAGACGGACCGGCTCCTGGCACTGGTACTGCCCTGGCTGAGTTCCGCCGGCCGGTTTGTGTTCGAATCCGATGCGCCCTATGGGGACACCTTGCCGGAGCAAATGATTGAATTACGAACAAAATCACTGGGAACAACAACTGTGACAATCTATGGGAAGATGTAATGCGTACTGCAATTTATCCGGGGACATTCGACCCCATCACTTACGGGCATCTTGATATCATTAAACGGGCGGTGCGTTTGTTCGATAAGGTCCTCGTGGCCGTCGCCGAAAATCCCAGGAAGGATCCGCTGTTCAGCACCGATGAGCGGATTAAGATGATCGAGGAAGTCTGTGACATCGAGAATGTCCGGGTGGATCACTTTCGGGGACTCGTGGTGGATTATGCGCGGACCCAGGGCGCCTGCGCCTTGATCCGGGGACTGCGGGCCGTGAGCGATTTTGAGTATGAATTCCAGATGGCCCTGGTGAATCGAAAGCTGTCCGAGGATCTCAGCACGGTCTTCCTGATGCCGCATGAGCGCTACACCCATCTCAACTCCTCGATCGTCAGGGAAGTGGCCAGTTTGCATGGGGATGTTAGTCCCTACGTCCCGCCGGCGGTGGTCGCACGGCTAGAAGCAAAATTCTCCAGGGAATAAGCGATACCGCTCCCCATGATCTTTTCAGCCCGTCCGCAAGAACAGTGCCTTACGGGCCGGCGGAAGTGTTCGGAATGTGAGCGGGTCGATCCGGAAGTGTTCACGCTTCCCGATAAGAAATTCCCGGTGAGATCGGGGGCAGCGGGAGTTCAAATTGTAACCTCGTAAAAATCTTTGTATCTTACCAAAGCTATGTGTAAACGGTTATTATGTGATAGTATGGAATATCTCAGTGGGAACCCCAGTACACCGTTGGAAGCGCAGAGAGAATTCAGTTGTATTAGTATGGCGCCTTCTCCATCGATGATGCCTTCCCGGCCACTCTCTGGCCCGGGCCGGGACATGGGGGTTCCGTCAATGATGTACGCTTCTCTGTTGTGGGGAGAAAGCGTTAAATAGAAGGAGATGTGAGCGTTATGCCTACATATGAATATGGATGCAAATCATGCGGTTACCGGTTTGAGGAATTTCAGAGTATCGTGGATGATCCGGTAAAAGTCTGCCCCAAATGTAACAAGGAGACGGTTCAACGATTTGTCAGCAGGGGAGCGGGCTTGATTTTCAAGGGAAGCGGATTTTATATCACTGATTATAAAAAGAAGAATAGCTCTTCCAATGGGGAGACCGGTCGAAACGGTTCGACCCAGAAGAAGAGCTCCGAAGAGAAACCGTCTAAGTCGGCGGATAAGGATTGACGCCGGTCTTGGCAAGTGCAGTATGCAGACATTTTAACCGGAAGGGACGTGCATTGTGTTTAAAAAAATTCAGCCACCCGAGCAGGGGAGTAAAATCACTGTACAAAACGGGGAACTACAGATCCCTGATAATCCGGTCATTCCGTTTATTGAGGGCGATGGCATCGGACCGGATATCTGGCATGCCGCCAAACGGGTGATCGATGCGGCGGTGGAGAAGGCCTATGGAGGCAAGAAACAGATCGAGTGGTTTGAGATCTACGCCGGAGAAAAGGCGAAAGAGAAATATGATGAGTGGCTGCCGGAAGATACCAAGGAAGCTATTCGGGAATACATCGTGGCCATCAAGGGACCGTTGACCACGCCGGTAGGCGGCGGGATTCGGAGTTTGAATGTGGCCCTACGCCAGCAGTTAAATTTGTATGCCTGCGTCCGGCCGGTTCGCTGGTACAAGGGCGTCCCCAGCCCGGTGAAGGCGCCGGAGAAATTGAACGTGGTGATCTTCAGGGAAAACACCGAAGACGTGTACGCCGGGATCGAATGGAAACAGGGCACCCCGGAGGCGGAAAAGGTGATTGGATTCCTGAATGGAGAAATGGGACGTTCGATTCGCGAAGATTCCGGCGTCGGAATTAAACCGATTAGTGTCACCGGTACCAAGCAGCTGGTCGCCAAAGCCATCCGGTATGCTATCGATCACCAGTTGAAAAGCGTGACCCTGATGCACAAAGGGAACATCATGAAGTTCACCGAGGGCTCCTTCAAGGATTGGGGATACGAGGTAGCCAAAGAACAATTCGACGAACAAACCATTACCGAAGACGAAGTCTGGGAAAAACATGGCGGAAAAGTGCCGAACGGCAAGATTCTTATCAAGGACCGGATCGCCGACGCGATGTTCCAGCAAGTGCTCCTCCGGGCGGATGAATATGACGTGATCGCAACCCCCAACCTGAATGGTGATTACATCTCCGATGCGTGTGCGGCCCAGGTCGGCGGATTGGGCATGGCGCCCGGCGCCAATATCAGTGACTATATTGCCTTGTTCGAAGCCACACACGGGACGGCTCCCAAGTATACCGGCATGGATAAGGTCAATCCGGGGTCGTTGATTTTATCCGGAGTGATGATGCTTGAATATCTGGGGTGGGATGAGGCCGGAGAAACCGTGGAACGGGCGATAGAGAAGACCATCGAGCAAAAACGCGTGACCTACGATCTGGAACGGCAAATGGAAGGTGCCACGCTGTTGAAAACCTCCGAGTTCGCCGGCGCTATCATTGATAATATGTAGTATCCGGCACCGGATCTTCGAGAATAATCAGGCGGGAAGCGCGCTTCCCGCCTTTTATCTTGCCGGGCCAGTGTAGATTGATCATCCCGTAGGGCGTCGGTGCTGTGATTAATAGAGTGCGGGCGTGTTGTATTCGATATCGGTAATTTCCAACCTGATATAAGAAAAATCACCGGAATCCAGAGACCAGACCCCTTCGCCGGCAGAGGGGAGCCGGATGGTGCCGAAATCCCGGTAGCCCCGGATGGGCGTCGACCACCGGGTAAGTTCGAACTGTCCCTCTGCCTCACGGTACCGGTTCGCGACCATATTTGTGATTTCTCCGGTTCGATTAAAGTAGAAGATCGCTGTGCCTGTGACACCCCGACATTCCATGGTCGCCCGGGCCGAGGTATCATCAATGGCCTCCCACCGGATATAGCGGCTCAGTGCCGCGGAGGGAAACCACATCATTTCATTCAAATACCGGAGAAGCGTACCCTGATCCAGTTCAGGTCCGGATGCGTTGACCACGGAGAATACCGAGAGCAGTTGGATGAGCATGTTCCCATGCCCTTGCCAGTATTTGTCCCGGCCGGTGATCCGGACCAACGGCGCAGGTCGCATTGTTGTGTACCAGAGAAACCCGGGGGGGTCCGTGGTATAATATTGTTCGGCTTCGAACGGCATCCACCGGCTGTCGGGGGCCATTCGGAATTCACCGCGCTGCCAGAGACGGACTGTCAGGATGCGTTCGCGGCCGATGACCTCTGACGTGCGTAACCATCGTTGGACCGGATCGGGCAAACCCTGCAGCGCTTCCTCGGTCACCCTATCCGGTTTGACCGGTCGCACCGGCTCAAACATCGCCGTCACTTCCCGGCGCACTTTGCCGTTGAACCGTTGTTTCCCCACGATGGTTGCTATCAGTAGCAAAATGACGATTCCTGCCAGGATCTCCAGGCTGGGTATCAGGAATTTCATGATTGGTTCCCCGGATTACTCATTAAAATCTGTGGTGTTGATAGTTGTTCTCCAGTCCGCCTGGGTACCGGGCAGGCGGGCATCGTGAATTCGCTTGGGAATGCGATAATGGGAGAGATGCACGTTCAGGCCTCCATTGGTCAGGGGCATCGTCGAGGTCACCCACGGCAACTTACGACGTCCCGGGTTCACGATTGTTTAATTCACCGGCCCGATCGTTCAGGGTCCGCAGGATCCCTGCCAGATTGCGAACATCTTCGTCGGTTAACGGTGCGAAGAGTCGATTGATGTAATTTTGGGTTGCCTGCTGATGGGTCTCCCAGAACCGGTGGTTTTTTTGAGTGACCTCCATGCGCAAAACCCGCTGGTCCCGGGGATCTTTAAATAGTCTCAGGAAGCCGGCTTTTTCCAGGTTTCGGGCCATCCGTTTGATGTTCTGGTGAGAGGAACCATACGCGGTGGCGGCTTCTCCGAGGGAGGCAGACCGGTCGAATTGTAATTCCAACGTAGCCAGCAGCAGCCACTGTTTGGTGGTCAGATCCCATTGCGCCAGGAACTGGTCTCCCAGTGTCTGCCATCGCTGGGCCAGGAGGAATAGATATCCGAAGGCCGCATCCGCGTGTGTATCTCGTTTCGACATCTCTGGTCCGATTATTTTATGTAATATGTTATCTTTATAGGTAATATATTACCTTTTTGCGAGAAGTCAAGAGGTTTTCGGTAGTCGCCGCAGGCAGGGCATCCCACTTCGGAAAGGGCTTCCCCGGAAAGTAGGTTTCTCGTCTCCTCGATCAGTATCGTTCCGGAAAAGGTGCCGGAACTGGCGACGATGACGCGCAGCAATTCCGAGCGGAAGTACGGTTGGTTCATCGAACCCTTTAATCTCTTGCAATCAACTTCGTGTGCCAATAGATTGACTACGGAGATATCAACGCCGTCCAAACCCGGGAGGCGGATCCTCATGATGAAACCCATGGCGGTACTACTGGCGGGAATGCTCGTTTTTTTCCTGCGTTGTCCCGGAGAAGAACAGGCGTCGCCGGGCAGCGTCCCCGCCCGGATAAACGGGCGTACACCGGAGCTTTCGGTGCAGAGTGATACCCTGAGCTGGAGTCGGCCCCGGTTTGATGAACGGCAGGAGGAACGTGCTGTCATGGTCCGGACAACCATCCTGGGAGCAGGGCAATACGTAACGGACGCACGGGTACTGGATGCCATGAGGCATGTACCGCGCCATTTGTTTGTGCCCGAAAAGGTACGCCGGGCAGCCTATCAGGACCGGCCGCTGCCTATCGGCTCGGGCCAGACCATCTCCCAGCCGTTTATCGTGGCATATATGACCGAGTTATTGAACGTGAAGCCTGGAGATAAGGTCTTGGAGATCGGCACCGGCAGCGGATATCAGGCCGCAGTGCTTGCGGAACTGACTCCCGAAATCTACACTCTCGAGATCATCCGGGAGCTGGGAGAGCAGGCGCGGACGCGGTTCCGGAGACTCGGGTATCAATCCATCCGGGTGAAAATCGGTGATGGATATTACGGCTGGGAGGCGCACGCCCCCTTCGATGCGATTATCGTGACCGCGGCAGCCGGGCATGTTCCCCCACCGCTGGTCCAACAGCTCAAGCCGGGAGGACGCCTGGTCATTCCGATAGGGGGTATCTATCAGGTCCAGTCGTTGATGTTGGTCACCAAAAAGAACGACGGTTCCTTCCACACCCAGCAATTAATGCCAGTCCGGTTCGTACCCATGACGGGGACAGTTCAGGAAAAATAACACGCTTCCGCCGATGCGATGACCGCATTGGTTGAGAAACCCGGTAGGGTCATGACGGCTTGCGGAGTTGACCAGAACCGCAGATAGGAGGGGTCTGCATGGTGGTCTGCAGTAACGGTTGCAAGCATGAGTAACGAGAAATATACCGGCCGGGTACGGTTGAATTTTCTTTCGGCCACGGCTCTATTTTTTGTTTCCCTGGCGGTCACTGCCTTGCAAATATCACTGATGGGGGCTCTCTCAGTGACCCGGTATCATCACTTTTCCTATCTGGTCATTAGTACGGCCCTGCTTGGATTCGGTGTAAGCGGCACCTTTCTCTTCACTGCCGGGAATCGGATATCACGAGACCTCTCCCGGTGGTTTCTGCTTTTCCTTTTTTTATTCACCATTTCCGTTCCGTTCGGCTATTATGTTGCGCAATATCTTCCGTTGGATATCCAGTATGTGCTGTATAGCCCGGGGCAGATCATGTTATTGGCGGCATATAACCTCTGCCTCTTCTTTCCCTTTTTCTTTGCCGCCGTGGTCATAGGTCTCGCACTTACTTCATTCGGCGGTCAAATCCCGGTAGTGTACGGAGTTAATCTTCTGGGAAGCGGCATGGGAGGGTTAGTTGCGTTAGGCGGGATGCAGATTTTTGATTTACTCCGGCTGCCGGCCTTCATCGGTGTGGTGGGGTTGCTTGCGCTGATCAGCTGGGGCTTTTCCTCTCCAGTCTATTATCAGGAATCACGCCGGATCACTTTCGGGCTGATCACGGGGGCCTTCCTGTTGACGCTGGGAGTTATTTTCTGGCGATTTCCGGTACCCATTGATCAATATAAGGCCCTGGCAAATTTTCAGCGGTTGGAACGGCAGGGTGATGCGTCCCGGCTCCTGACAACCTCCGGCCCCTGGGGGCGGATTGACGCCTGGGAATCCGACCGTATTCATCACACCTTGTTTGCCGGATTGACTGCGAAAACGCCTCCTCCTCCGGAGATCAGTATCTTGCAGAACGGCGATCTCGCCGGAACGGTCTTTAACACAGAGGACATTCGGGAGACCGGGATTCTGGATGCCACCCCGCAATCCTTACCATACCGGTTGTTGGCGGCTGGTTCGGCCCCGCCCGATTCCCTGAAAGTCCTGTTATTGGGGGAAATCGACGGCACGGGGATCTGGCTGGCGAAGCGGTTTGGCGCGCGACAGATTACGGTCGTACAGCCGAATCCCCGGATGATACGTACTCTGCGATCGGCACTTGCGGAAGTCGGGGGCCATATTTTTACAGCGGACGGGGTGCGCGTAGTGCAAGCAACGCCCCGCCTGTTCCTCGAACGGCACTCGGAACACTTCGATATTATCCAGCTGAGCCAGATGGAACAAATGGCAGCGTTGGGCAGCGGCATGACCTCGTTGAATGAGGATGATCTGTTGACGATCGAGGCAATCCGACGCGGTTCTCAGTTGCTGACGAAGCGGGGGCTCTTAACTGTTACCCGGGGATTGCAGATGCCGCCCAGGGATAATATCAGGCTGTTCGGGCTCTTTGTCGCCGCGCTGGAGGCGGCGGGAATTACCAATCCCGGTGGTCACATGCTACAGGGACGGAACTATCTGGCGGTAAACACCATCCTCACCAGAGAGCCCCTCTCGGCGCAACGCATTGAGCATTACCGGAGAATTTGTGGCGACCTGGTTTTGGACCCCGACTATTATCCGGGGATCCGGAGCGATACCCTGCGGCAGCGGAATCAAATCGCGGGGCCGTCGGGCACACCGTATTCCTACTTGTCTCATGCCGCCCGGGAAGTCCTCTCTCCCGAGCGGGAACGTTTTTACGGGCAATGGATGTACCGGGTCACACCGCCAACGGATGATCGCCCGTACTTCTATCATTTCTTTCGGTGGCGTTCGCTGGGAAAATTCATGGAAGTTTTTGGAAAGAGTTGGTTTCAAAAGCTGGAACTGGGATCCCTTATTCTGACCATCACGTTTCTGACAATCATGGTGACGGCTTTTTTGCTGATTCTCCTGCCACTGGTACAAATCCGGTCCGCACCGGGGCAGATCGGGTATGCCTGGCCGGTCATCGTGCATTTCAGTGGTATCGGATTCGCTTTTTTATTCCTGGAAATGGTCTTCATACAACGGTTTACCAGCTTCCTGGGGCATCCGATCTATAGCGCAACGGCCGTGTTAACTTCCATCCTGGTGTTTGCCGGGGCGGGCAGCATTCTGCAGGGCCGGGTTCCCGGATCGACTCCGAATCGGTTACGCATTGCCGCCGGGGTGGTGGCCGGCCTGGCCTTTTGCCTGCAGATCGGGCTGACCCCCCTACTGCAGCTGTTTATACAGAGCCCTTTTGTTGTACGGTTTGTCATTATTGTCGCCGTACTGGCACCCGTTGCCTTTTTTATGGGATGGCTTTTTCCGTCCGGGCTGGAGTTAGTGGAGAGGCATGCCAGGGAACTGGTGCCCTGGGCGTGGGGAATCAACGGTTTTGCTTCGGTGGCCGCCTCTCCGCTGGCTATTCTGCTCGCGATGGCCTTCGGCTTCTCGCGGGTGATCGCACTGGCGGCCGTGCTCTATTTGCTGACCGGGCTGAACAGTTTTCTACTGGGGAGAGAGGCCGCCAGGAGAAAAAAGTAATCTCGGCGTGGAGGTGCCTACCTCTTTTGGCTTTGGGAGTATTGTGCCTGTACCGCGGTAATCGCAACGGTGTAGAGGATATCCTCGACCGTGGCTCCCCGGCTCAGGTCGTTGGCCGGTTTATTGACTCCCTGCAGTACCGGGCCGATGGCCAGAATGTTGGCGGATCGCTGGACGGCCTTATAGGCGATATTGCCGGAGTTCAGGTCCGGAAAGATATACACCGTCGCTTTGCCGCCCACTTTGCTGTCTTTTAATTTTACGTTCGCCACTTCCCGGGAGATGGCCGCGTCGTATTGAATGGGGCCCTCCAGCATCAGATCGGGCCGTTTGCGCCGGGCGATCTCCGTGGCTTCCCGGACTTTGTCCACCACCTTCCCTTGTCCCGATGATCCGGTAGAGTATGAGAGCATGGCGATGAAGGGATCGACACCGAATGATTGAGCCGTTTCGGCACTGGTCACGGCGATGTCCGCCAGCTCTTCGGCGTTGGGATCCTGGACGAGGGCACAATCACCGTACACGAGGACCCGGTCGGAGAGACACATAAAAAATATACTGGAGGCCAGCGAAACGTCCGGTTTGGTTTTGATGATCTGGAGCACAGGCCGGATGGTGTCCGCAGTGGTGTGGGTGGATCCGGAAACAAAGCCGTCGGCATCCCCCCGGTGCACCATCATGGTTCCGAAGTAGATGGGATCCAGCACCAGATCCCGGGCGCGTTCTTCGGTCACACCTTTATGTTTTCGCAATTCGTATAGAGTGGCAGCAAATTCGTCTACCCCGGGATATCCCGCCGGATCGACGATATTAGCTTCCCGGATATCCAGGTCCAGGGTTTTGGCTTTTTCCAGAATTTTATCCTGATCACCCAACAGGGTGATATCACAGATGTCACGGCTCAGGATCTTTTCCGTAGCCTGCAGAATTCTGGGTTCCATCCCTTCAGGCAGGACGATATGTTTTTTATCCGACCGGGCCCGTTCCAGGAGTTCGTAGATAAACATCTTCGGCGTCCGGATGTCGGCTTTTTCCAACCCGATTTGATCATACAACCGTTTGGTATCCACGTATTGCTCGACCACTTGCCCGGCCAGGTCGATTTTTTCGTAATCGTTTTGTTTCAGGTCGCCGGTGACTTCATTCACCTGTAAGGCGGTGACGTAGGTGTCTCCCGGCACGGACAAAATGGAAAGATGGGCGTCTCCCAGTCCCCCTATGAGCTTTTTCACGCACGCGCCGGGTTCCATCCCACCGGTGAGGATAATGCCCGAGAGCTTGGGGTAGGTGCCGGACATCTGCGCTGCCATGATGGCCGTAATCACGTCGGCCCGGTCCCCGGGAGTGATCACCAGGTAACCGTCCTTATCGTTAATATAGCTCAACCCGTTCTCCAGGCTCATGGCAAAGATCTTGGGCTCCACCACGATTTTTAATAAATCATCACCCCGGTAGATCACCGTTGCGTTCAGCGCTTCCACCACGTCAATGAGCCGTGGTTTGGCCAGGATCGGCGAGAAGGGGACCGCACCGAATAACGAGGTTTCTTCCTGGGCCAGGTGGGTCTGCAATTCCTGATACGTCTCATCGTAATTCTCCGTATCCAGTTTATTCACGATGACACCCAGGAAATGACAGCCGTTATCCTCAAAGGAGTCCCGGCATTCCGTAATGTTGGAGAGGATATCTTCAACCGAGCGGCCCCGCCCGTTTGCGACCAACAGCACCGGCGCTCCCAGATTTTTTGCGACCTCTGCATTAATGTCGAATTCCAGAGCAGAGGTGGAACTGGTGTAGTCGGTTCCTTCAATGACCACCACGTCTTTATCTTTGGCAATGGTGTTATAGGCATGCATGATTTCTTCGATGGCCTGATCTTTATCCGCCTGAATATCTTTCATCGAGACGGGGTTCATATCAGGCAGTTCGGCTTCCATGTGGAAGACTTCTTTCAGCAGGGTGGCATCCGCGTCGTGCGTATCATGATTTTTGAAGCGCTGCGCGATAGGTTTGATGTATCCCACGTCCGGGACCAGCCGTTCGAAGGCATCCAGCAGTCCGATGGAAATTGCACTTTTTCCGCTATTGGGTTCCGTCGCTGCAATAAAAATATTTTTTGCCATATCTTCTACTCGGTAAAGTTAGTGGTTAGATACGAGACCATGGGGGAATGATATTCCGCGAACTCCGGATCCGGTATTTATGCATGCGAATTGGCTTAATAGGATGTGCCTGGATGGGATTTTATTGCTTGCGAATGTGACTTGGCAGAGGAAAGGATTTGGTCCCCGCAACCGGAAGACCCTGGAGAGAGATTCCTGCGGTGCTTTAAAACGGGATTGAGAGGCAAGATGGAGGCGTTCGCCGCCACTCCGTTATTTTGCAAGCTAAAGTCCGGGATGTGTAGCCAATTCATTTTAAAACCATACTCCTTTTGATTCTAAGTTAAGACTTATAGGACCTCGAAGAAATTCAAAAATCTGTCCTGATTCTCCGGTACTACCTTGTCCCGGCATTCGGGATGCATGAATCGTACCTGCACGATGAGTGGTATTCGGTGATTCAGTGGCGGCCTGTTGAGAGGTAAGGGAAACAGATTTAGCTATCTGATGTTGAATAATTTTACGGATTTTTCTCAAAAATAAAAAGGCGGATCGTATGGGAAGTCCGGGTCCAAATTCAGAGATCTTTCGGTTCCTGAAGATCTCGGGAGTGAACCGGTTGCCGTCTCCCGTGTGTAACCGAACTGCAAAATCCCAGGGGATCATGAATAGAGAAGAGTTCAGAAGATGAAAGAATTCCGAGCGGGATGAGGTATGCGTTCAGGATGCTGATGGGCTGATTTTCCATTTGTGGCAGTCTTTCGATAAAAAGGTCGTTGCGACAGATAATCACTCCTTCCTGAGCAGATGAATGCTCGGTTATTGGGGGCAGTGTCTTTTCGTCATTCACGGTTCCGTTCTGATTATCCTGCTCATCTGCGTTCGGAGATTCCTTTCACCTCCAGCAGAGATCCGGGGCATCTGGTCTGATTTCTTTCCAAGGAGTGAGAAACCAGTTATCAAAAATTATTACATTCCGGCATGGATTTGTTGAAATAATTAACAGCGGTCAGATTGCACCAGGTGTGTCTGCCATGGATTCGAACAACCGCAAACCCGATTTTCTGAAGAGGAAAAAGTGCTCTCTGTTGCGGAAAATAGGGAACCGCCGTGTACCCGATGGCCGATCCCGTGCGGCCGGAAGGGTACTGAAAGAGTCCCGTCCGGAGCGTGATTGCAGGCGGTGACCATTTTGAGTATAATTTTTGCAACAAGTTCAGAGGCCAGATCAGGTTATTTCGGTATCCGGCAGAGCACTAACGTACGAATATTACCGTAGTGTACGCTTTCACGCCTTTTATTGAAAGGGGGATGTATGAGTGAATTTCGACCCAGTACCGCCCATGTCTTCGGTTGGTTCTTCCAGCGGATTAGTGCGTTGTTTTTGGTTATAGGGATGATCGTTCACTTTTGGGTGCTCCATTACTTCGTCGAGAAGCCGTTGAGCTTCGAAAAGGTGGCTGCCCGGTTGACGGCACCCGGATGGGCGATATTCGATTCGTTGCTGTTACTGGCGGTGATTTACCATGCCCTGAACGGCATCTGGAATATTCTGGCGGATTATAATCCGCCCGGGGTCCTCAGGAAGGTGTACGGATGGGGTTTGTTTCTCCTGGGGACGGCCACCTTTATCTGGGGGTTGATTACCCTGATTCCATTCACTTCGCCGGTCTGAGGAGGTTATAATGAAAAAGATTTGGTCTTTGACAGAACTGAAACTCAACTTCAACTGGGGGATGATCGCCTTCGCACTCCATCGGATTACCGGCGTGGCCCTCTCACTGTATCTGTTTTTACATATCTGGACCCTAAGCGCGGTACAGGAAGGCGAAGCGGCCTTCAATCATTCCATCGATAAGTGGGACAATGCGGTTGGCCACCTCTTTGAATATTTGCTGTTGCTGGCTGTCGCCTGGCATCTGTTCAATGGTATTCGGGTGACCTTTGTGGATTTTCTGCGGTTCACCCGGCAGCAGAAGCGGCTGCTGGCCTGGGCCATTGTCCTGACTGCAATTGTGGCCATCGTAAGTGTGGTCATTTTCATTCCGGAACTAACCAGACCAGCCTGAGGGAGAATCGGAACCATGAGATATCATCAAGTTGTGGTTGTAGGAGGCGGTCTGGCCGGACTGCGGGCCGCCCTGGAACTAAATAAGAGAAATGTGAAAGTGGCGGTGGTGTCCAAGGTGCACCCATTGCGATCTCACTCGGTGGAAGCCCAGGGCGGGATCAATGCACCCCTGGGGAATCATCCCAGAGGTTCTCACGATTCGCCGGAGCTGCACGCCTTTGATACGGTGAAGGGCAGCGATTACCTGGCGGATCAGCAAGCGGTGATGCGCCTGACAAGCGATGCGGCATTGCGGATCCGGGAGATGGAGCATTGGGGCGTCCCCTTTAGTCGAACCGCGGAAGGGAAAATCGCCCAGCGGCCGTTCGGCGGCGCCGGATTTCCACGGACCTGTTTTGCCACCGATAAAACGGGGCATGTTTTGTTGCACACCTTGTATGAACAGTGCGTGCGATACGAACAGGCATCCGAGCGGGGTGAGATGGTGATTTATGATGAACAGGTGGTCATTGCCCTTATCATCGAAAACGGGGCCTGCCGGGGAGTGGTGGTCTGGGATTTCCAGACCGGGGAGATTGATGTGATTAAATCGGAAGCCGTAATTTTTGCGACCGGGGGCGCGGGCCGGATCTTTGGCAAAACCACCAACGCCTTGATTTCGACAGGGCTGGGGATGGCCATTCCTTACTGGGCCGGTGTCCCGGTGAAGGATTTCGAATTCGTCCAGTTTCATCCCACCACCCTGTTCGGCACGAATATTCTCATGACGGAAGGCGCCCGGGGAGAAGGGGGATACTTACTGAATAATAAGGGAGAACGGTTCCTGGCAAACTATGATGATTCCCGGAAAGCCATGGAAGTGGCGCCCCGGGATATCGTCGCACGAAACATGACCAGTGAAATTCTGGAGGGCCGGGGATTCGAGGATGAGTACCTGCACCTGGATTTGCGGCATCTGGGCCGGAAAAAGATTCTGGAACGATTGCCCGGAATTCGGGATCTGGCCATTCGGTTCGTCGGTGTGGATCCCATCGAAGCCCCGGTGCCGGTCCAGCCGGGGATGCATTACACTATGGGAGGGATCGATACGGACGCCACCGGGGCTTCGCCAGTGCCGGGATTCTATGCGGCTGGCGAGTGTGGGTGTGTCAGTGTGCACGGAGCAAACCGTCTGGGCGGGAATTCCATGCTGGAGACTATTGTGTTCGGAGCCATCGCCGGAGCAACCGCCGCCGAATATGTGCTGGCCGGCGGTACGGGCCATCCGCCCAAGGATGCGATCTACGAAGAAGCCCGAAAGCGGGAGGAAGCCCGGTTGAAAGGTATGTTCGAAGGAACGGGCACGGAAAATCCCGCCGACCTGAAAGAAGCGCTGAACCAGACCATGAATAATAACTGCTGGATTTTCCGGGAGGAAGAGAAACTGAATGCCGGGATCGCGACAGTGGAAGAACTGTTGGAACGCTACAAACAGATCACGCTGAACAGCAGCGGATTACGGGTGAACTTCGACCTGCTCTGGGCTCTGGAATTGGGTGGCAACCTGGCCATGGCGGAAGTGATGCTGAAGGGGGCCCGGGATCGCAAGGAAAGCCGGGGGTCGCAGTTCCGCACGGATTATCCCACCCGCGATGACCAGAACTGGCTCAAACACACCCTGGCAGTCTACACGGAACACGGTCCGAAATTTTCCTACAGTGAAGTAGACGTGAGTATCTGGGAACCGAAAGAGCGAAAATATTGAACAGGTCAGGAGACAAGTTATGAGCGAAGTGAAATTTACGGTATTCCGTTTTGATCCCACAACAGATAAACGCCACCGGTTCGAAACTTACTCCGTTTCCGAGAAACCTGGCATGACGGTTCTGGAAGGGCTGTATTATATCCAGGAGCATCTGGATGGTTCGCTGGCGTTCCGGTCTTCCTGTCGCGCAGGGGTCTGCGGATCCTGTGCCATGCATATCAACGGGACTTATCGACTGGCCTGCGAAACGCAGGTGAAACAGTTGGGGGCAACCGTACGTGTCCGTCCGCTGGCTCATCTCCCGGTCATGAAAGATCTGTTTGTTGATATGGAGCCCTTCTGGCGGAAGTACAAATCTATCAAGCCCTATTTAATCCCAGGAGATGATCCCGGAGAAAACGAGCGCCTCCAGACACAGGACGAACGGGGCCGGCTGGATGTGATCATCGACTGTATTCTGTGTGCCGCCTGCTACGGGAGCTGCACCGTGAATAATTACGATGAGGAGTACCTGGGCCCGGCCGCCTTGCTGAAAGCGCAACGGTTTTTCAGCGATAGCCGGGATCAGGCGGATGAGGAGCGTCTGGAACTGGTGGACGGTGAGCACGGCGTCTGGCGCTGCCATACCATCTTCAACTGCCAGCAGGTCTGTCCCAAGACGATCGATATCACCGGCTCCATCGGCGTGCTGAAACGAAACCTGATGGCCAAACGGCTGAGTCCGTCGTTGAAAAAATCCTGACGCCTGCGTGTGAGCGGGGAGGAACCAGAGAATAGATCCCCTGGTTCCCGTACAGCTATTCGTCTGTATGGGTTTCCCACCGAAAGGGGGCGTCCTGCTTCCTTGTACAAGCTCTGAGGAAAGGGACCGCCCGCCTCGTTGCCTGTAGAAATGAAGTCAATAGACCGATAGAACCGGGCTGCGAGGGCCCTGATTCAAGGCCTCGATGAATTGAGGTGTGCCTTTTCCCGAAATTGCCAGACCGGGGAAGGCACAAATGCATTCGCCCGGCTGTTCTGTTCCATTGTACTTCACTTTTTACTTCTTTTAAGCGTTGGGAGATAAAAAAGCCAGAACTAACAATTTCAGAGTTAATTGATAAAAGAATATTTGCTACGTGTATAAAAATTCTTTATTATTGAAGATATTAAAATTTATTGCCCTGTTGGGACTGATTGTGGAAATATGCACAAGATGGTCTACTGAATCCTAATGGGGGGACGTTTTACTTTTCAGAGCGGAACGAATACAGAGGAGCGGTTGCGATGAAAAAAATGTGGAGAATGGTACTTGTCCTATGTTTCATGGGCCTGGGTTTTCCGACCCTGGGGCAGGCACAAACGGTGAGTCATACCGTCACGATCATAGTCAATGCAATTAACCTGCTGGCCATTACCGGCTCCCCGACGCTGACGGTAAATTCAGGAACTGCCGGGAGTCAACCCGCCGACGCCACCGACGCGACGTCGACCTATGCCATCACCACCAACGAAACGAGCAAAAAGATCACGGCGTCCATCAACTCCAGTCTGCCCACCGGCATTACCCTGAGCACGAATCTCGCCGCCCCATCGGGAGCGACGTCGGCCGGGAATACCCCGCTCGCCACGTCCAGTTCAGATGTGGTGACCAACATTTCAACGGTGGCACAGAGCGGTTTAGCAATCACCTATACTTTATCCGCCACGGCTTCCGGAGGTGTCATCTCCTCTACAAGCAAAACCGTGACCTATACTCTGACCGATCAATAAAATCTACCGGCTGCAAAGAGAGCGCAGTTATCACAGAGAACCCGTTGTTCGGGTGATGGCGCCTGAGACTGGTTTCCGGTTCCTGCTCCGGGCTGATCCTCTGCAGCTCTATTGTAGCCTCCCGAGTTGAGTGCAGATGCTCCGACGGTTGTGCGTAGCGATTCTATTTCTCATCGGATTTTCTAGTCTCGCTTCTGCCCAACGATTTCCCCGGGATTTTATCTTGGTCGGTCATTGGACGGCCATTGTGACGCAACATGACCTCCAGGCAGGAGCCGGCACAGACCTGAAGCCAACAAAGGCCAGTCATCCCTCGGCGGCGATCGTCGTTATTCGAAAACGGGGAGACTGGGAATTACAAATCGAAAGGGAAGAGGAGCCGTGGCCTCCGGGACTCCGTTTATTGGTTCGAGAGCGATCCGGTTCCTTTCAGGAAGTCACCGACACGCCGGAAACCATCATGACCGGACATGGGTTCAGCGTCCTCCATATGCAGTATCAACTGGATGGCTTGTCTGTCCGGATTCCCACCGGATATTACTCGGCGCGTGTTTCCTATTCCTTGATAGAACGATGAAGAAGGTAAAACAGATGTTCTGTGGCTGGCTGCTGCTGGCTACGTTCATTTTGGGAAGCGCATCCGCCGAAGTGATCGTGGATGGTGATTTCTCCAAGATTCACCAGGTGCAGCCGGGCGCGAGTGTGACGGGTACCGTGGTGCTGAAAAATATCGGGCAGTCCGCTCAGGAGGTCAAACTTTATCAGACAGATTATCTTTTTTTCAGCAACAGTACCAGCGAATACCCCGAGGCGGGAACTCTGCCCCGGTCAAATGCGCGTTGGATTCAGTACAGTCCCCGGCAAGTAACAATACAACCGGGAGAAGAGCAGACAGTCAGTTACGAGATATCCGTTCCCCGGGCTGATACCCTGTCCGGCACCTACTGGAGCATGATCATGGTCGAACCCCTGTTAGCGGAACCGACCGGATCCGGAGACAGCACCAAATTTTCGGTTCAGGCAGTGATGCGGTACGGTATCCAGATGATCACCCAAATCGGAAACACCGGGCGTGTTGCCGTCAGGTTTCTAAAGAGGGAGTTGTTGAGGCAGAACGGCCAGTGGTGGCTTATGCTCGATGTGCAGAATACAGGGGAACGCTGGATGCGACCGGATGTGTGGCTGGAATTGTATGGTGGCAATGGTGGAACGCAAAAAAAACTTGCTGCGGATCGGTATCGATTATTTCCGGGAACATCCGTTCGATATAAATTTGAGTTGAAGGATGTGCCGCCGGGAGATTACCAGGTGCTTGTCATTGTCGATCCCAAGGACTCTCAACCGTTCGGTGCGCAATATAGCCTCACGTTGAAAGAAGAGTGAGCCTGATAGATTGTTGCAAAATGCTTCTTTCCGTATTGTGTGTCTGTGGCTACTCTGGGTTATATTCCTGCCGGCCGGACCGGTGATTGCCCGGGCGCAATCGAATACTCTACAACTAAATTTTACCGGAAACACCCAGGCGGTAATTCAGGCGGGTGGGGTGTTCACCGGGCAGGTGTTAATTACCAACACTGCTGAACAGCCCCAGTCTGTGCATGATGAACTTCTGCTTCCGGAGCACTGGCGTCACGTACTGGCTCCGGAAGCCACCTTCTCGCTGAAACCGGGAGAAGCGTATTCCCGCCTGATCGCTTTCTCCGTCCCGGCTTCGGCGATTGCCGATACCTACCAGGTCGCGTATCAGACGGTCAATGCGCAGGATTCCACTCTCGCCGGACGGGTGGAGTTGCGGGTTGTCGTATTGCCGAAAGTCGAAATAAACTGGTTTGCCATAGATGTCCCGGCGTATGCAGTGGGGGGGGAACCCTACGATATTCCACTCCGGATTGAAAATCTCGGGAATGTGCACACCCCGGTGAAGATCTCTGCCAGGGGGACTCCCCAGACCAGGATCACGTTCACACCCGAAACGGTGGAGTTGGACGCCGGCGTTGTGGATACCGTCACTTTGCAGGTGCAAACAGATCCGGACCTTCCGAATCAGTTGCGCCAGGAAATTAATATTCAAATTACCACCCCCGCACTTGCGGGTGAACGAATTACCCAGTCGAAGACCTTTTTTATCAATGTAATTCCCCGAAATCCCAAAAGCGTGACGCCCTATTACCGGCTCCCGGTTCAAATCCGGATGACGACGGCCATGGATAAAGATCAGATACGTCCCCAGGTAGAGGTCAGCGGCTCCGGTTCTCTTCAAGAAGGGGGAGAAAACCGGGTGGATTTCCTGTTCCGCGGTCCCGATGCGCGATATGTTCGATATTACAGCCAGCGGGAGGAATATCGTCTGGGGTACCAGCAAGGTCCATTTGCCCTGCAACTGGGAGACCGTTTTTATTCACTTTCCATCCTGACCGACCGGTATCGTTACGGACGGGGGCTCTCGTTCAACTACAATTTCAATCACTCCGAGGTTGGAGTCTATTATCTGCGAAATTTGTATCAACATCCGATGCAGACAAATCTGGCCGCTTATATTCATCGCCAGGTAAGCCAAAAAATCGCGATCCAGGGAAACTTGCTCAACCGGTGGCTGGGCGAGAAGGGAGGATCCGATCAAATTTTCAGCCTGGAGAGTATGATATCGCCCTGGACCAATACCACTCTTGAAGCTGAATACGGACAAGGGATTCAAAATAAACAATTTACTGATGGCGCTTACCGGCTTGAATTGAAGGGGAAAACCATACACCAGGTGAGTTTTGATCTCGGCGGCATCTACGCCGGAACCGGGTATTCCGGATATTATAAGGATATTATTTACAATCGCGGAACAGTGGAGATCCCAATAAACAAGTCGATGAATTTTCATCTCCTCTATCGATCGATTACGCGGGGATTACAGCCTGAAAAAATGCACACCGTCGCCACCAGAAACCGTGAATATCGTTCAGGGATGTCATACCTTTTCCCGTTCGGGGTGTGGTTCAATCTCCAGTACCAATACTTTGCCTATCGCTTTTCCCCGCCCGACGGTGCTGGTTTTGACAACCGGCTGAATACCGCGATTCTGGATGCTTTTTATCGCAAAGGTCAATGGCAATTGAACACACGGGCAGAGGTGGGTATCCGGCGGGATGCACTGCTGGAAGAATCGCAGCTGTTCCGTCGCTTCAGAGTGGGGACGGCATACTATCCGACGAATAATCAGGAGTACAATGTATACGTTGAACGGGGAAATGACATGTATTCGCCGTTGCAATCCCATACTACCACCCTTCGGTTATCCGGCGTATGGCGATTGAACGAGCGAATCCGGGGAATGGTGAACTATGTCTGGAGCCGTTATGAAGCAAGTCAGCCCTGGGATCGCAATGATTGGCTCTGCAATGTGACGTATATGTTGCCCGGCAGAGGGTCCCTTGAGTTAAGCGCCAGGTATATTCGGACGCCACTGGGGAACGACCTCGCCGGACACGTGACTTATTCGCTGCCAATAGGGGTTCCGGTAGCAAAAAAGAGGAATATCTCCAGTCTCAAGGGGGTGGTATTTCACTCGATGGGAACCCGGCAGGAACCCTTGCGGGGGGTGCTTGTAGATGTCGGAACACAACAAGCCATTACCAATACCGACGGTATGTTTCTATTTCCTGCTCTGACTGCTAATACCTATTTATTGCGGATTGATCGCACATCACTTGGTTTCGACCGCATACCTGTGCAGCCCATGCCGTTACCTGTTTCTCTCCAGCCGGGAGAAGAGAAAGACCTCGAAATTGAGATCACCGCTCCGGCCGGCATTCACGGACGGGTAGTGGTGCCTGAGCGTGATTCAACCAGAATTCACCAGGGAGGGGGAAAATTGCTCCTCGGCCCGGAAAATGCAGAGAGTACGGGGCGCGTGGCTGCGCAGCAGGTGGAAACACTTGCCGCGGGTGTGTCAGGTGTGATGTTGGAGATTTCACGAGACGGGAAGGCGTACCGGACAACGACCAATCTGCTGGGACGATTTGCCTTTGATGAGCTCCGGCCTGGAGAGTGGACTCTTGCGGTGGAAGAAAGGTCCCTCCCGGACGGCTATACCCTCGATCAGAAAAGCTACCAGGTTGCGTTATCTCCGGGGAAGCAAGAGCAATTAGATATTTATATTTATCCTCAATATCGCGAGATTCAGATATTGGAGCAGGGAGAGATCAAGTAATGGCCTCACGCTGTTCAGTGCGGCTTGGGCGTTCGGATAAAACCGGGGGTCGGCGGATGCATTTCAGTTGAAACTTTACTATGTTACCAGCTACCGATGAAATTTATTGACTATGTTGAAATAGCGGTGCAGGGCGGACATGGCGGCATGGGATGCGTCAGCTTCCGCCGGGAGAAGTTCGTCCCGAAAGGTGGCCCCGACGGGGGCGACGGAGGCGACGGGGGATCGGTGATTCTCCGGGTGTCCTCTCAGCTACAGACTCTGCAGGATATCCGCTACCACAGTCGGTATAAGGCGCCGGCCGGGGATCACGGGGACAGCGCTAATAAAACCGGAGCCAGCGGGGAGAACGTGGTCTTGCAGGTGCCACCCGGGACGGTGGTTCGCGATCTCAAGACCGGGGAGGTGCTGGCCGATCTCCAGGAAGAAGAGGCATCGGTGGTAGTCGCGGCGGGCGGTAGAGGCGGGAAGGGGAACACCCGGTTTAAAACCTCCACCGATCAGGCGCCCCGAAAAGCGACACCCGGTACTCCCGGAGAAGAACGAAGCATTGCGCTGGAGCTGAAATTGCTGGCGGATGTGGGGCTGGTCGGGTATCCGAATGCCGGGAAATCCACCCTGCTGTCCCGGATCTCGGCTGCCCGCCCCAAGATAGCCGGTTATCCGTTCACCACCCTGTCTCCGAATCTGGGGGTGGTGAAATACGGCGATTTCCGTTCTTTCGTGATGGCGGACATCCCCGGGCTGATCGACGGGGCGCATAAGGGGAAAGGGTTGGGGGATCAGTTCCTGCGCCATATCGAACGAACCGGTATTCTGCTGTTTCTTATCGATGTGAACTCGGAAGACTTGCTGGCGTCCTACCGCCGCCTGCAACAGGAATTGGAAGCCTACAACCCCTCTCTCGCCAGGAAGCCGCGCTACCTGGTGATCACCAAAATAGATACGGTGCAGGAAGTCCCGGATCCGGGGGATGTGCCGGACGAAATCCTGGAAGTTCTGCCCATCTCTTCCGTCTCCGGCCAGGGACTGGACACGTTGCGGCAAAAAATCGGGCACACCTTAGAGACTATAAAGCAACAGACGGTTGAAAGTTGATCTCACCATTGAAGAATTGAGCGCCCTGTATGCGCTGTCAGATGTCCCCGGGATCGGGCTGCATCGCATGCGTACACTGTTGCAACGGTTTACCAGTGCACAACGCCTGCTGGCTGCCACCCGGACCGAGATCCTGGCGATACCCGGTATCAGCGAGGACGTGGCGCAGAATATTCTGCAGGCCGAGATGACCCGGGAACACCGGGAGACTGCACAGACGGTGAAGGAAAAAGACATCTCCGTCCTGCACTTTCTGAACTACAATTATCCCAAACGATTGCGTGAAATACCCGACAGCCCCGTTTTATTGTACACCGCCGGTGAAATCCGGGAGGCGGACGAGCAGAGTATCGCAGTGGTCGGGACCCGGTCCAGCAGCACTTACGGCCACCAGGTGGCCCGGGATCTCACCCGGGAGCTGGTGCGGAACGGGTTTACCATCATCAGCGGCCTGGCCAGAGGGATCGACACCGAGGCGCATCGGACCGCTCTGGAGAGTGGCGGGCGTACCATTGCGGTGTTAGGGAGCGGGATTGATACGATTTATCCCCAGGAAAATACCACGCTGGCCCGGGAGATCGCCCGCCGGGGCTGCGTTTGCACGGAATTTAAACTGGGGACCCCGCCAGATGCACCGAACTTTCCGGAACGGAATCGCATCATCAGCGGCCTTTCGCTGGGAACGGTCGTGGTGGAAGCCGGCAACAAGAGCGGGGCTATTCTGACCGCTCTCCTGGCCCTGGAGCAGAACCGGGAGGTGTTTGCCGTCCCCGGCCCCATCGACAGTAAGCGGAGTGTGGGGACGAATCGCTTGATCAAGCACGGGGCGAAATTGGTCCAAACCGTCGATGATATTCTGGAAGAGCTCTCCGGCCAGTTACGATTCCTGCATCGGGAACCGGTTGACACGCCATCGGTGGAACTGGCCGGCGACGAACAACAAATTTACAATTTGTTGTCGGATGAACCGGTCCACGTGGACGATCTGGCTGCAGATACCGGGAAATCCACCGCAACGGTCTTATCGCTACTGCTGTCCATGGAATTACGATCCCTGGTGAAGCAGCTGCCGGGCAAACAGTTCGTCCGGGCGTAGGGAGTCCGGTCACCACGGCGCTCAGGCCGGAAAAATTACGTCCAGCTGTTGCAGAATGTCGTCCGGGATCTCCAAATCCGCCGCCTGGACGTTTTCTTCTACCTGGGCGGGTTTGCTTGCCCCAACGATTACGCTGCTCATGGCCGGCTGCCGTAAGAGCCACGCCAGGGAAAGCACGGCCGGGGTGGTCTCCAGGCTCTCCGCCAACTCCACCAGCCGGGCGGATTTTTGAATGTTTTCATCGGTAATCCAGCGCCGGACAAACCGGTTGATGCCCTTGTGGGCCGCCCGCGAGTCCGGCGGTATACTTCCGTCGGCATATTTTCCCGTGAGAATCCCTTCCGCCAGCGGACTGAAGGCGATGATGCCCAGGCCCTGGTCCTCACACATCTGCTGTACTCCGTTGGTTTCGATTTCTCGTTTCAGCAGATTATACCGGGGCTGGTTGGACACCGGCCGGTAACCGTTTATTTGATCGGCGATCCGGCAGGCTGCCCTGATCTGGTCGGCACTCCACATACTGACGCCCCAGTAGTGGACTACTCCCTGGGAAATGAGATCACTCATGGCGCGGACGGTTTCTTCCAACGGCGTCTCTTCATCGTACCGGTGACACTGATAGAGGTCCAGATAGTCCATATCCAGTGACGTCAGAGAGGCTTCGAGACTTTCGAAGATATGTTTGCGGGAGAGGCCCCGATCGTTCGGGCCCTCGCCGATGGGAAAGTACACTTTGCTGGCGATGAACAGGTCGGTTCTGGGGACTTCCCCCAGCACGTCCCCCAGCATTATTTCGGCTTCATGGTGATTGTAGACGTCCGCAGTATCGAAAAAATTAATGCCGGAATCGTAGGCGGTCAGGATTGTCCGGGCCGCTATATCGTCTTCGACACTGTGCCCATAGGTGAGCCAGCTGCCCAGCGCCACCGTCGAGACCCGCACTCCGGAGTGCCCTACTTGTCGGTAATTCATGCCGTTCCCCCTTGTTTTCGACTGACAAACAGTGAAATTACGAACCTGATTGTTAAATATCTACCGGGTTCCGCCGATAATATGTTACGATGTGTCGTGAACGGATGCCTGGCAAATTGTTGCAAATTTCACTTTTAATTTCCTGCGGTTTGGGTTATTATTGAATTGCTTTCTTGATTTTGCTCACATACGTTTGCTGGGTTGTTGCTTACATTTACAACAAAGAAAATAAACTTTTACAGGTGCCCACAGAACCAATGAACAAGATGAGTATCCAACAGAAGGAGGGTAAATAATGAACAAGACAGGTCGTTTGACAGCTATGGTGCTCGGGATGCTATTTCTGGCCGGGATGAGTCTGCAGCAGTGTGCGTCTTCCCGATCCGGCAGCAGCGAATCCAGTGGCATGAAGGATGCCCCGGAGTGGTTCCTGGTCCAGCCGCAGGCCGAGGATGCGTTATATGGCGTCGGAATGGCGAAGAAACAGAACCCGTCTCTGGCGCGGAATGCCGCCATTGCCCGGGCCCGGGATGATGTCTCCGGCCAGGTCAATGTGAAGGTGTCCTCGATGCTGAAAGATTTTATGCAGGAAGCCGGCGTGGGTGAGGATGCCCAGGCGCTGGAATTCACCCAGAGCGTCAGCAAACAGGTCACGGACATTTCCTTGCAGGGATGCAAGGTCAAAGAAGTGTATCCGGCGAAGGACGGGACGTTCTATGCCCTCGTGGAATATCCGCTGGATGCCCTCCGACAGTCGACCCTGACCGAAGCGCAGAAGCAGGAAGCCCTGTATAACGAATTTAAGGCTCAGCAGGGATTCGATGCGCTGGAAAAAGCCGTCCAGGATATGGAATAACGCATCCCTCCGGTAAACTCTTGATTAATGGGGAGGGTGTGAGCCACACGATTCGCACATATTGTTTGATCGCCGGTGCGCTGTGGTTCGTCGCGTTCGGGCGGGCTACAGCGCAGCAACCGCCCGGATGGCTCTATACTCCTCCCCAACATCAGGGGATCCTCTTTAGCGCAGGAGTCTCTGCCCTCTACCGATCGGATTCGCTTTCCTTTCGGAATGCACGATTGAATGCCCTGGAAAATCTCGCCAAACAGTACCGGGTGAGAATTGTGTCCAAACGAGCGGAGCGCCGGTACGGAGGGCGAGCACTTTCCTATGGGTATACTCTGGAATATGGCGATACCCTGGTATTCCGACGATGTATCGAGTACTCGGTAACCGTCGATAGTCTGATCCGGGGTGATTATGCCTACATTTTGCTTGCCGTGGCAGAGGATCTCACCACACCGAAGGTACCGGCTGATCTCGCGATTGCGTATTCATCGTCGGGGGCAACACCTCCGGAGTGGGTGTACCGGTTGCCTCATCAGGAGGGAGTCCTGTTCGGGGTTGGCATCAGTCTGCCCTACCGGCACATCGATGATGCCTGGGCCAATTCGGCCAAGCAGGCCCGGCGGGAGATTGCCCTGAACCTGCTCGCGCAGAAATCCTACTTGGAAAATGAGCGGGTG
>Ga0102944_1000112_pt1 | contig 64669 bp, 56 predicted proteins | sample SalPonD_shore_MG_FD_78172 | JGI IMG/M metagenome (GOLD analysis project Ga0102944, IMG submission 78172) | Salt pond soil microbial communities from South San Francisco under conditions of wetland restoration - Salt Pond MetaG... | ecosystem: Environmental > Aquatic > Marine > Intertidal zone >... | reverse complement strand
TCGAGAAGATGGTTTGGAGATAAATTTCTATTATCGAATTTAGATTTTTATATTTCATTGGAATATTTTGAAATTATTGCAGAGAGAATTTTTCTAACTGTTATTATGATATCGAGATCAGAAGAATATGAAAAAAAGTATTTTCTCCCTCTATTATACTATAAAAATTTAGATCAAGTTTTAGAGTCCAGTGAAAAAGATAAGAAAAATATTTTAAAACTCACTGAAAATACATTTAGTAAAAAGATTGCTCTTACCCTTGAAAAAGAACAAAAGATTTTTACAATTAATCTAATAGAAGCGGAATTTACTCTTTATTTCTGGAAGAAAATGCTATTTGAACAAGAAATAACCGAAAGTTTTCCAACACTCTCATTAAAATTAACTTTGTATGAGGAACAATTCCAAGACGAAGTTAATATGAAAAAAGTCCAAAATCTCATAGAAGCAAGTATTTACCCTGAACGATATGATGCTAAATTAGAACAATTAGGGAAAGGAAATACAACTAATTTATTGTTTAAATTAACACTCTTCAATAAAAAAGAGAAAAATACGGAATCCCTTTCTTATGTAATGAAGGCATATAAAGAATACTCAGATAGTTTAGAGCCTTTAACGTTGTTTGTGTTATTGAAAAATAATTTTCCTGGAACACCTAAAATATATGGAACAATTGAAATTAAAGGAAAAGAAGCTATAGGAGTCTATGAATATTTGCCAAATCAAGGAAATGTTGGTGATATACATTGGAATGAACTAAACGAAATGATATATGAGGTTTTTTCAAATCCAAACGAGGATTATTCTAATTTGATCGAAAAAAAAGAGAGCTCTCGATTAATTAAAAATTATTGTGCAGAAACGCTTCAAGTCTCTGATAGAATAGCTGAATCTATAAATGAATTACATAAAGCCCTTATTTTTCCTGAAAATGAACACTATAAGTTAGAAATAGTTGAAAGTGATTTTTATCTCAGTAATTATACTCAAAAACTAAATCTTATGATCTCAGATTTGCAGTATTTAATGAAACAAGAGTCTGAAAATATGTTCTATAATCTACCCAAAATCAGTTCAATCTTAATAGACACAAAAGATATTCTCGAAAAATTTAGAAATGAATTTCAAAAAGATAATATTGAAGTTCAAGCTGTTCATCAAGATCTTCACATGGAACAAATCCTTTATAAAAAAGAAAAGAATTCTTATAAATTCTATTTCATGGATTTTGAAGGTGATCCTCAACTCTCATTTGAAGAGAAGAAACAAAAATTTCCGATTGAAAAAGATTTGGCTTCATATTTACGATCTTTAAGTTATATTAAATTCAATACTCTACTCCAATATATCGAGAAAACCATCTTTGAGGAAGAAAGATATGTTGTTGCTGAGGAAATTCTTTATAGTTTATTTTTCCGTAAAGGAACAAGAGAAAAAAGAAAAACACTTAATACTGTATTACATTTTTTAAATAAATGGGAATCAAAAATCATGGGAAGATTTCTTAAAGATTTAGAACCGAGCATTACATTGATAAATTATTATACAATTGAAAGAATTCTTCATGAAATTCAGTATGAGATGCTTTTTAGACCTAATAAATTTATAATTCCATTATTAGGACTCCAGGAAGTGATAGAAAATAATTAACTTTTTTTATTTCTTTTCTTCAATTTTTGCAAATTCAAAAGCAAAATGTGAGGCATCTCTTCGAACTGGTTGAATTGTCTCCTTATATTTTTTCATAAGCTTGCTACTATCCTCAAGTTCTTTTGTAATGAATTCTTTATCATAATCTCCCTCATCTCCCTTTGTAATGAGGTACCAAATAAAGGCTTCAACAAACCTTTCAGGTCCAAACTTTTTAGATATTAGTACATAATTTTGCTTATCTATAAATTTTGGAAATAATCCATATTCTTCGCAGAGATCTAATTTATATGAAACATCATCTAATTTTCCTTGTAATCGTGTTAGGTCATTAATAAATCGGGCCAATTCAGTCCCAATCTCGATTTGTCTAGGTTCATCAAATTTTGAGATTATTGATTTAAAAAATCTTCTCTTTAATAAAATTAAATCATTTTCGTTAAGCGATTTTATTGAACTATGATCAATTAGAAAAAAGCGAGCCCTCTCTAAATATTCTCTAATTACTGCAGCTTTAGTTAATCTTCGTTTATCACAAATTTCATCTAATGTTTGATCAAGCTCTGGACTTATTCTTACTGTAAGAATCGCATCCTTTTTAACTTCTTTTTTATCTTTTGGAGTCATAATTCACTTAATTTTACAATTGTAATGTTTTTTGAATCTCCAATAATTCGATCTATTAATCTTAAGTAACGAAAGTAATTTTTGTATTTATTTTTACCCACTTTTTCTATAAAAATTAAAATTTAATGTATAAATTTATGAAGAAAAAAGGATTATTATATTTATAAATTCATGATTGTAAAGTGGCAGAGGATATTAAATTCCTATAATTTTTTGTTAACAAAATACTTAAATTCAAGGATAATTTGTAAATTAATAAATATAGCTCAATTGTAGTGAAATTAAATAAATATTTCGAATTTTACTTCGACACAATCCAATATTTTTAATTTATAATGCAAAAAGGATATTAATCTTAAGATTTTATAATATTTTTTTACAACATATGTATTTTGGATTATATTTTAGTAGATCGGAATATTATTTATATTTGAAATTCTATTGATTCTTTCGATAATTATTAGAAATCCTATCTATTTCTATTTAAGACCAACTTTTATTTAATTCTGGGTAAATTAATTAAATATTAACTTGATGTTTAAAGTAATTTTTTAGAAAAATAAAAAAGATTAATGATAAATTTATGTATTAGTTTGTAAGCTTAAGTAACTAAAGTAATTAATAAATATAATTTACTATAGAATCATAATTTTTGAATTTTTATAGGATTATATATTTGTTAATAGAAAGAAATTAATATAATTATTGGACATTAATGGAATATACATAATTATTTTCGTTCAATTTATTTTCTTTGGAAACATATTTATAAATATTCAAATTAATATTGAATAATGGAATGTATTCTATTAAAAATCGGAAATCTATTTTCTAATAATATCTTACTTTGAATCCTTTTATATATACTCATTTTTGAGCATTTTAAGAATTATAGAAATTTACATTAAAATATAAACTATATCTAAAAAATCTCTATCCCCAATTTTTTGTGATCATTTTGATATCTAAGTAGAAAGAGTATTTTTTCTCAAATTTTCGATCCTAAGAAATTTCTCTCTATTAGATTTTTATGATTATTTGATAAACTTAATTATATCTTATTAATATATTTTTTAATTATTAAGGAATTTAGATGATATAAACGGATTTCTAAAGTTTTAATCCGTTCTCATTTAATCAAATATTTATCGATAGTTTTAAAGCAAATTAAAAGTAATTTGAAGAAATGTAGTATTTTGTAAGTGAATGTAACTATTTAATTATTCTGAAGAGCTAATATTACAATCGAATATCATAAGGTTTTTAACTAAAATATAAAAGGATGAAATTATTTTCTAAATTTGTTAAAGTAATCAAAATTTTTAATAAGGGTTATATAAAAAATTATGGAAGTTAACGAATTGAGCGAAAGTGAAATTTTAGAGGTAGGTTTATTAGAAAATAATTCGGATTTGATAATTATAGATTCAGATGAGCATATTGAGTTAATTGTTAAAGCCCTTTCTTCAAAAACACGGCGAGAAATTCTGCAATATATCCACACAGGTCCTATGGATGTGTCGAATATCGCTGCGAAATTAGATATGACTGAAGCGAATATTTCAGCTCAAATCAAAAAATTGGAAGAAGCAGGATTGATCTCTTGTGATTATAGCTCTGGGAAGCACGGGGTCCGAAAGATTAGTAAAATAAAATATAATCAATTATTATTACAATTTTCTTAAAAACTTATTATTTTTATCTCAAAATTTCTCATTATAATATGGTCAAGGGCTTTGATCTATCAAAAGATAATCAAAACCCGATTTACTCTAAATTATATTTGTTTAAATATGTAAGAATAGAGTAATAACAAATATATTGTTATTTTAGAATGAATTTAAATTTGTTAATTGAAAAAAAACTTGTTGACAAATATTTAAGTAGATTTGAATCTCTTCAAAAGAACACAGGATCATTTGAAAAACAACAAAAGTCGAAATTTAAATTAATTAATCAATTAACTAAGTTTCTGTTTAAATATAAAAACTCTGAATGTATAAATAAAAGCATCACGAATTTAATCTTTTTATATCTAAGTTTTTATAGTAAAAAAATTCCTCCCGATTGCTTTATATCTCAAGATAATAATAATATGGAAATGAAAAAAGAAGAATATTTAGATATTTTAAAAAAAGAAATTTCTGGATATTAATTAGAATCCAATTAATATTTGAAAGAATTAAAAATCAGAAATTTCGTTGTCTGTATTAATTTATATTTATGGAAAATGTTGGGAGATTATAATTTTAACAGGTGATAAGATGAGTGAGAAAAGTCAAAAACTTAAAGATGGGGGTCTTTTTCCTTTATACAGAGAAAATGAATTTCCAAATATTCATAAATTAATCATTTCTTTTCGTGAATTTTTAGCTAATAATTATAATAATAATATTATAAATTTCAATAATAATAATCAAGAAAGTATGAAGAATCAAATAAAGAAAGGAAATGAGGATTTTAAAAAAATTCTTGCGAGAGAATTACATTAATCTTACTATTTTTTATTTATTCATTATTAATTCTTCATTATTCGATATTAAAAAGAAGAAATTAATGCTTCTTTAACTTTATTTAGATGACCTAAATTGGTTTCTTTAATTTTGTCTAGAGATTCTTCAATTCCGAGTTTTTCGATTCTTTCTGTGAGTTTAAAGAAGGGTGTTTGCTTCAATCTTTTAATCAAATTCGAATCAGTTTTATCAAATTTCTTCAGTAAAAATTCTATTGGTTGAATTTCTTTCTCACCAAGCATTTCCTGGAGAATACTAATTAGAAGTGTATCGAATGTTATCCTCAATATATCCTCTTTATCTTTTTCTGATTCTCTTGATATTAATACATCTTTTAATAAATTTATTGAATTTACTAAATAATCTATAGAATCGTGGGCAAGATTTTTGATTTGAGGATTGAAATCTCGGTTCCTAGAGGCTCTTAAACTAATTGCTGCTACAGCTTTATATTCTGCACTCAAATGAAGAAGTCTACTTTTTACGTTTTTCATAACATTGATAAATTCAGTATCATCTAATAATTCATCAACATATTGAACCGCTTTTTGAAAATAATTTGAAACTTCTATGTATTTTTTAGCAGCAGCTTCATAATTCTCCAAATTCAATAACTTAAGGGCTCTTTTTTCTTCCAATTGGTAGACTTCGTCAAATTTATTTACAGTCATGACAGCTTTCAATATCAATCTCTCTCCATCATCTTTGCTTGTACTTGTTCTTTCTAAAGCTTGGCCTGCTCTTAACAACAATTCTGAAGAAATATTGTGAAATTCTTCAGGATCTATGCTATAAAAATAATCAGAAGCTTTTTTCCAAGATCTCCCAGCTGTTTCATAATCTTTCATACGATAAGCTATATTTCCCAATTGGATTAGTAATTTTGCGGATATTTCCTCCAAATTCAATTCTTCTGTCTTCCTTATTATTGATTTTAATCGATATACTGCTTGAATATTATTTTTAAACTTCGAAATAATTGAAGATATTTTAATAAATAGTTCATCTAATTTGATATAGCTTCCCAAATCCAAGAATTTCTGAGCGGCTTTTTCGTACAGATCAATTGCCTTTTTTCCTTTACCCTTATTAACTAATTCTTCAGCTTGATCGATTAATCTCAGTGCTTCAATTTCAATTTCTTCCCTGTCGTGATTATTTATCATATTTTTCTCCTAAAATTCAGAAAAGTTGTACTTTATTTTTTGGTAATAATTTAAAACAAACATCTTTGTTATACATCTAAAAAATAAATTTTAATTTAAAATTATTTAGTTTTACAGAAATTAATCTAAGAGTCTTATATTCTTATCTTTTATAATTTTTTTGAATTTGAATGCTTGATAAGCGGAAGAAAAGGATTCAATAGCATCTTCTATTGCTCCATAAAAAATAAAATTAGAATACCAAGTTGCTATGAACATAATACTTGCCCTTCGAAAACGCGTATGAAACTTTTTATTTAATCGGGGGGAGGAATATTGAAATAAAAATAAATTCGGGGCAGTTCCAACAGGCAACTTAAGAGATTCACTAACTAACTGTTGAGTCTCAAGAATATACGCTAAACTCTCTAAACTTGATACTCCTCCATCAACCCATATTTTTTCAACCCCCAACTCTTTAATCCCATCAATTAAACTATGCCCATTAGGCTCTCTTTTTCTAACTAAATAGTTAAACTTTTGAGTTGAGGTCATATTTTCAGACCCAATTATTAAAATTACTACAGTATCTATATTATTATCTTTTATGAGTTTAAGTTCCTTTTGATTCTTGAGATTAGAGATGGTATTATAAATATATTGTTTTGGTTTTATTCCTCTCTCCTTAAGGTGATTTATACCGGCTACTCGAGCTTCAAAAGTACCCCCCAACACAAATGGAGGATTATAATTATCTAAGTAAAAATCTAAGTATTCTATCATTGCCTCAGGACTAGGAGCTGTTATTTCAACCATAGCAGGCAATTTATATTGAGATGCAAGATCAAAATGTCTATCTATTCGTTTTTTAGCCTTTTCTCGATTAAAGATGTTAGGATCTTTTCGATCTATAATAGTCTCTCCGTCATAAAATATAGTGCCTATTAAAACGGGGCTTAGATCAAAACTTCCTCTCTCAATTCGAATATTTCCATATTCATAAACATTAGCAGGCATAAGTAGACACGTATTCAAAATATGATATTATGATTAAAATTAATTTATAGGAAGTAAAAAAGTCATTCTAAAACTAATTTGCACCCACAATTTTTACAAATCTCACTTTTTAATTTAGCAAAGCATTCTCTATGATATAAAACACCACAATCGCGGTTGCCACATTTAACAATTTCTTCATCCTTCTCAAATATTATATTACAGACTACACAAGAATTATAGAGTGCTTCATCACCCAATTCTAATACTCTTTTTTTATAAGCTCGACATTCTTGAGTTGCGGCAGAATCTGTATTTAAATTTTTTTGGGTCCCTGAAAGAACACTTAATTTTTGTGCTTGACTAATTTCAGACGGAATTTTTAATAAATAAAAACAATGAGGACACCTAACGGTACCTGACCTCTTCATACTGGGATCATCTTGAGAATCAGCCCACCCCGACAAACAATGAATATGAAAAGGAGTCATACAATTTGGGCAATATCGTCCTGTTAAATAAAATGATCCTTTGGTTATCGGATCTATATCAGAGAAACAAATGGAACATTTTTTGTAATCGGCAACTCCTCTAATATGTTTAATTCTTTGCTCATCATCTTTTGTGAGATCTTGTACTCTTAGAAGATTTGCGCCAATTTTTCTAAGAAAAACCGGATTTTCCGTTAAATTTTTGAATGTTGAACCAGAAAAGTGTAGATTTGATTTAGCAAAATCGATTGCAGATTCATTCAATGTTTCAACATCGTTAATATAGTAATATATTCCATTAGAAATATCACTTAAACGTTTTAAGATATTTAAATGGCTAACTTCACCTAATCTAAAGGTATCAATTTTTATATTCAATTCCTTTGCTAATCTTGCCATTTTAATGGGATCTACTGCTGTTGTAGTAAAATTTCCATCTGATATTAGTAAAATTCTTGGAACTTTGGCAGAAATCTTTCTTAATTCCTCAATTATTAATTTAATAGATAAAGCTAAAGCATCTCCCATAGCAGACGTTCCATCAATCGTTAAAGAATCAATTGAATCTAGTATTTCCTTTTCTATACTGGAAAAATCAAGGATTTTTTCAGCGTTAGTAGAGAATCTCACGAGAGCAAAAGCAGTAGCTGGATCTATGGAAAGTCGCTTTGATACTAATTTTTTGAGCGCATTCACACTGCAAGCTAATCTTGAAGGAGGATAATCACTCCTATACATAGATCGTGAAGTATCAATACAGATTACAATATTCTCAGGATTTTTTTGATCAGACACAGTGATGGTAACCTTAATTTTTTCCCAATAGATAATATTAAAATCTTAATTAAATAATAGATTTTGTATTTATATAAATTTAGAAACCTAAGTTGAATTCAATATATATGAATTTTAATAGGAACACAACAAATTCTAGTCTTAAATAATAACCATAAAAATAAATACAAAAATAAAAAACGAAAAAAAAAGAGTAAAAATTAATTTTTATGATGAAAAATGGATAGAAAACGCACGCTCGTAATAAAAAACCCGCACTTGCGAAAGGTTCGAGACGCTTTACGAATGGCTATTGTCAATGCTACTTTCGAAAGGCAAAAAGAAATTCGGAAAAAAAAAAGAAGATTTCACCCTACCGAGGTGGAAAGGAGAATTCCACTTGCCAACCAAGAGCAAGACCTCGATCGCGCCCTCAGGGCCTCCGTGTGCATGTGCCCCATATGCCGATCCCAGACCTCAGATATGATCTTCAATCCCGTCATAAAAAAATGGTATTGCATTAAATGCTACGAAGAGAATCGTAAATGGTACAGAACACACCCGAACAGTACGGAAAGTCGGTACACGCCCAATCCTTTCCCCTAGACTTATGCTATTTTTACATTTTAATTATTCAATATAAATAAATTTTGAACTCTTTCTTGGATTAAATATATTTATATTTATATTCTTATTTAAGAATAATAAAAACAACTTAATCTGATGTCTAATGGAAAGAGATGACGAATTATCTAAGATTAAAGAATTCTTCAAAAGGAATGTAATTATTACTGAGCTTGAAGAAGTCTTGCGGTTTAAGCCCGATACATTGATAGGAATCGATCAAATTTCAGCAGAAAAATTAATGGAAAATGATATTAATAGTATCCAAGATCTTGCAAATATTCCAGAAGAAAATCCACCAGAAATTAAAGGACTTTTGCCCAGTATATTAACTAAATGGATTAAGATTGCGAAAGTACTGGAGAAAGCTGTTGGAGAGCAGTTAAAAGCACATAAAAAACTTTTGATGATAGGACTTGATAATGGAGGGAAATCGAGTATTCTTGCTGTTCTTCAAGAAAAATTTTCTATCATTAAATCATTGTTACCCACTAAAGGAGTTAAGAGAGAACGATTGGATTTCTTCGGATATCCAATAATTAGCTGGGATCTTGGAGGACAAGTTCAATATAGAGAGAAATATTATTTTAATAAACCAGAAATATTTTTTACAGAAGTAGACGGTATTTTATATGTTATTGATGTTCAAGATCCAGAGCGATTTGACGAATCTGCCCAGTATTTTACTCAAGTATTAGATGCTTTAAAAGATTTAGAGGAAACTGCGCCCATTATCATTGTGATCCATAAGAGTGATCAAGATTTTAGGAAAACTCTCGAATGGCAACAACATGTTAGAGAAATAAAAGATTTATTTAATCCTATAATTGAAGAACATGGTGATTTTGATATTGAGTATTACGATACTACAGTTTTTCAAAAAGAGACAATAATGCAGATGTTTAGTATTATTTTGAAAAAAGTGTCTGAAACTTCTGAAATTATCGAAAATATTCTTGAAGATTTCACACGGACCATTAATGGAAAAGCCACAAGTTTAATTTCAATGGACGGATTGATTTTTGGAAGCTATCATCAAACTAATACGGATGAAATGCTGGTAAATAACACTGCAATATTGCTACAAACACTCTCAAACTTTCATAGCTCAATAGGACTAATTCGAGAAAAAACAATTAGATTAAATTTTCCAATCAATGGTTTTACAATAAACGGAGAAAAACTTTTTGAATATTCAGATCTTCAAATACCTGTTTATCTGTGGGCTCTTACAGAAAATCCTGATATAATTGAAGAAAATCTTGATTATTTCAAAAAACAACTTTTGCCATTAATTAATTTGTTCCTATAAATAATTTTTTTCCCTATTTTCTTTATTTACCTAAAAAAAAAATCTATCATTTATTGATTTCTTTAAAGGTTCATTCTTGAATTTCTTGGTGAGCATTTCTTAAAAATTCTGAACATTCATCAATTTTTTCTATTGCTTTATCTAATTTCTCCATCACACTAATTAGACCTTCTTCTTTAGCGATTTCACGCCATTTGACAAAGGATTCTTTATGTGAATCATTATGCTCAGCCCAATGTTCTAATAGCTTTTTCAATTTCGAAATCTTTCTATTCATATTTTAAAGTAATTAATTGATTTTTTTTAAATTTTAGATGATAAAATTTAAGTGTTTCAAATTAAAAATTATAGAGATGCAATTAAAAGGTTGTAATATTTATTCCTTATCAATTTTTTTTTTCAATTGATTGATAAAATTAGTTTTAAATGCTAAGACTTTTTTTTCAGTTGCCTGTTTCTCCAAAATATCAAATGGAATATCTTGTATTTCATATTTTTTCAAGGATTCTGTTGACTTCATAACACTCTCTCTAACCTCAAATATGAATAATAAAGTCCAGCCAGGAAGATATTCCGGCTCCTCTTTAATGATATCGAGTGCTAAATCTCTGCCTATTTTCCATTTTCCGTTCTGCATAGCTTTTTTAGCTTCATTATAAAGCCTTTTAACAGATTTATTTTCCATAATATTCACTCTACATTAATATCGTCAATTACTAATTAAGCTTTATTATTAAGAATTTAACCATTTTAACGATTTAAAGAATAAAAAAATATATTGTTAATTATAATTAACATATATTAGAAACATAAATTTTAATCCAGATATGAACAAACATTTTTCTGTTATCATAATAACTGAAAATTTTAAAAATATCATATCTAAAATTAAAAGATGATTTAAAAATGAAAGTTGAACTCCTTACCATAACACCAAATGCAGAGAAACATATAGAAAATGCAGGAAGAACATCTTATCAATCATTTGAGAAGCAAACAAAAGATAGTTATAAAAATTTTATTAAAATGATCGTAAAGAGAGGACATGAATCCGTTTTAGAGCATGCTTTCGCATCTTTCAGAATTTCAAAGGTTTCAAGGGCATTAACTCATCAATTAGTCAGACATCGATTATGCTCTTTCACGCAAAAATCTCAGAGATATGTGGATGAGAAAAACTTTAATTATATTGAACCTGAAGATATTAAGAATAATATTGAAGCACATAATATTTATTTCGAATTAATGGAGGATATAAGAAAAAAATATAAGCAATTAAGAGATTTTGGCATAAAAAAGGAAGATGCTCGATATATATTACCAAATTCTACTACAAGTGAATTAGTAATGACAGCAAATTTTCGAGAATTGCGACATTTCATCAAACTTAGAGGGGAAAAAGCAGCTCAAAGAGAAATCCGTAATTTAGCAATTAATATTCTCAAAATTCTCAAAGAAGAAGTTCCCGAAGTGTTCCAAGATATGGTAATAGATGAAAAAACCCAAACTGTCAAGATAAAATCTTTATAACTAAGTGCGTATAAAATGATAAAAAGAGGATCCTTAAAGTATTGAAAAATATCTACATACCAAAAAAATCTATTTTAAATTTATTCTATAAAAACAATTTATCCATCAATTGTCTCAAGGAGAGATGTTGCTGGAAATGTAAATGTGATTTGGATTTTTGGGATTATATATCACAAAGCAGTGAAAATGAATTTGAATATATGATAGAACTCTGGCAAAATGCTAATATTGAATTCTATTGTTGTGAATGTTTTAACCAAAAAACTTCAGATTTGAAAAAAAAGAAAAATAATTTATTGGATTTAAATTTAATTTTAACTTTTATCTCGACTGTTTGAGAGCTCCTGATAATAATAAGAAGAAAGCTGAAATAGGCATGAAAAGTTCTATCGAATAAAAACCTAATCCTAAATACACTGTTAAATCAGCTTCTCCTATAATAGAACAACTGATAAGCATTAAAGTTCTAAAGATAATAGGTAAAAAAAGATAAAAAAACCCAATACCTAACAACTGTTTTTGTTGTAGTTTACTGTCTTTTCCATTTTTATTTTGTACTGCTGAAACTAAAAGAAGGATTCCAAGGATAAGCAATGTAAGAGCAAAAATTGCACCCATTATACAAAATGGAGCTGGCAAAAATCCAATGCCATCGGGTCTAAAGTTATTAAATTCAAGCTCAAATCCAAAAATCCACACCGAAAATGAATCACCACCACCCATGCTTAAGACTGACATCGGAACAAATGTTATCACCATAGATAGAATTCCAGCAATCAAAACAAAAAGCCAATCATATTTTCGCAAATTTAGCATTAATTAATCACTTTTTCTATTAATTTTTTTTATTTATTTATTCTGAAATCTTAAGTCCTCCAGGAATTAATAACAAAATGGCTGAGATGGGCATAATCAGTTCTATAGAATAAAAAAATCCACTAAAAACAAAGATATTTTCAGATGACAGGATTATACTTACGAGACTCATTAAACTTCTAAAAAGATAAGGCATAACGAGAGCAAATAACCCAATACTCAATAATAGATATTCTTGGAACTTAATATTCTTATCTTTTTTTATAAAATTTGCTAAAATTATGAGAAAAATTCCAAGCAAAAGCAATATCAATGCAAAAAATGAACCCCCTATAATAAATCCCAGTTTTAAGGTATATAAACTATCAAATGCAAAGCTATCCCAATCAAGAAATATCCCAAACATCCAATATATACGCAAATCTCCCGTCGAGAATGACACAATTGACATCGGAATCAAAACTGTTACAATCATCAGAATTCCAGCTATAAGGATAAACAAACGATCATTTTTACGTAAATCTATCATAAATTCATCACTATATTCTATAAACTCCTTAATTGAGTTTTACTTAATAATTCGTTGTTATTCTATATAAAGATAATTAATAATTGAGAGATATAATCTTTATTAAATAATTCACTGAATTTACTCTATAAGAATTAAGATAATATTCAATTAATGGAAATGAAATATTAAATGATATTTAATCTATTTTCTTAAAAGTTTTTTCCTTAAGAACCGTATCGTTTCTCCTTTGGGAGTAAAAGGTGCCGTATGTGCTAAAAAGGATTCTGGAATATTAATTGCCATCTCCTCCAAGATCCAGCGCCTTAATGAGAGACTGAGTAAATCTTTTGGAATAGTTCTCCGTGCGAATGGATCCCAAACTCCCATAATAGCATCTACTTCGGGTTTTTCTTTCATTCTTAGGGGGTGATTTAATAAACTCATACACCCAGATCCAGCAGCTGCTTTCACTGCGTAAGGCACATGTCTCCCATAGTTTAAGAGAGTAATTAATTTTGCCATAGTATTAGGATTCACAAAAAATAATATGAATTCGAGCTTTTGAGAATCTGGAATCTCTTCTAATGCTTGAAAAATAATATACTCAAAATCTTCTGATTTCTTAACGGGTCCGGGTTCTTTGATCGTTTTCACTACAACTTTAATATCTTTTTTAAAATGTTCTGCACGCCCTCCAAGCACGTCTTCTTTTCCATGTGTCATAAAATGAGCCCATCCATTTGGGACCTTTTTCCTAAAGCCTGACCAGAATTGCCCTCCTGGACATCCCGTACCTTCTTTAATAATACTCGCACCTCCCTTTTTCGAAGCCTTAAATACATGTCCAACGATACATCTTCTAAAGATTCTTCCTTGAAACCTAGTTTTTCCCTTAGGTATTTTATTTGCAAAATACATTCCTAATGGTTTATAGGTAAGTTTCATATATTTCCTAAATCTCTCGGCTATTTCCTTGTTAGATAAGTTGTTCTCTTCCATACTATTTGCTAAATATTTTATACTTAAAATATCTATTTTCATGAATTTCAATTATAGACTTTATATCTGAATAAAATAAATTTAAAGATATATTGAATATTATTTTTTTCAATGAACTTTATCATTTTTTTTACTGTTTTTGGGATTCTATTCTTAGGCGAATTAGGAGATAAAAGTCAACTCATTATATTCAATTTAGTCTTAGAAATGGATACAAAGCCTTATAAAATCGGGATTGGAGCAAGTTTAGGTTTCGCGGCAATAATAACACTTGGAATCATTTTTGGAAATTTAATACTACAATTTATACCGGTTACTATTATCGCAATTGTTTCTGGGTGTGTGTTCATTATTATAGGTGTAATAGAGACAAAAAACCTCAAAAATTTATATTATGAAATGAAGAATCCCGTGGGAAATGCCAAGAAAATTGAGAAGAAAGAAAGTTCTGAAAATTATACTAAAAACGAGACTTTTGAGAAATTTAGAAAAAATCCCTATGTAGCTGGATTTTTCTCAATATTTATAATGGAACTCGGCGATAAAACTCAAATTCTTACTATATCTCTAGCTTCCCTTTATGCTGCTCCCTTCGAGGTTTGGCTAGGCTCATTTATAGCTCTTTCAGGATTAGTGTGGATCGGTATTTCCTTTGGAGCCATTATCTTAAAGTATATCCCAAAGTTCTATATTAAAGTAATTGCAATTTTAGTTTTCATAATAATTGGAATTGTTGTTATTATATCGAATCTTATTTAACGAATTAATCTCAATGAAAGCATTTTCGTATCTATAATATTGGATTAATTTTTTGAGTAAAAATTATTCTTATTTTTTTATACTTAACAATGAGGAATCATAATTGACTTGGAGTTGGAAATCTCTCACACATAATGATTAAGTAAATCAATACTTTTCATTTTGCTATATAATAATTAACCTTTAAATTTGTCAAACCATTTTGTATTTGCAAAATATAAATTTTAAAATAATATCAAAATTTATTCAAAATAATAAGTATTCATTAAATTTAAAAAAACTAATAGTGAAAAAAAAATGTCTAGAAAAGGCGCAAAACTAAAAATAGATGAATATTCAGGTCCTCTCGGGAAGATCAAGGGATTTGAGTTCACTACTGGAAAGGTTAGCTACGGAGATGAAACTGAGTGGGAACCTATGGGCCCCCATCCAAAACCTCACATTCCGACATTGCGAAGTTGGTTCTTTAAATTAATGGAGAGATATAAGCCATTCTACATGCCCATATGTGATTCGGATAAAGCATAGCGCTTATTCGCGCAAAATGTGCTGCCTATGCACATTTGGTAAATGTAATTTATCAAAAGGCAGGCACGGGGCATGTGGTATAGATATGGAAACGCAACAAGCAAGAATCGTAGAGATTGCGTGCTGCATGGGTGCTTCATGTCAATAAATCTTGATTCAAGATTTATCACGAAATAGCTCCCATGGAGATCATCTACTTCATTGGTTAAAGGAGAAATATGGAAATGTTCCGATTAATTTTGGTAATAATATCGCGGTTGAAATGCCAATGGTGCGATTAATTGTAGGAATGAAACCAGAGACAATAGAAGATTTAGAAGCAGCGATGGAATGGGTACAATTTAATATTACTCATTTACTCTCGTCCACCCACATTGGACAAGAATCGAGCTATTTAGATTATGAAGCAAAAAGCTTTTTAGCAGGGTTATGTGATGCTGTAGGGATGGAAATTTCGGATGCAGTTCAAATTGCTGCGTATGGATTTCCTGTTGGAGAACCAGATGTTCCTAATGTAGAATTAGGGATGGGCACTATGGACACAGAAAATAAGGCAACCATATTAATGGTTGGTCACAATGTTGCTCCTGGAATTGAATTAGTAGATTATATGAGAGAAGCGGGACTTGAAGAAAAAGTTGATGTAGGAGCGATTTGTTGTACGGCAATTGATTTAACACGATATTATGAAGGTGCTAAAATTGTTGGATCACTTTCACGACAGATGTTTTACATTCGTTCGGGATTAGCAGATGTTGTAATGGTAGACGAGCAATGTGTCCACTTAAGATGTTATGATGAAGCAAAGAAAGTTAATGCTCCATTTATCGCTACAAACGATAAAAGAATGTGCGGATTACCAGATAGAACTGATGATCCGGAAGAAGAAATTATCGATGATTTAGTCAGTGGGAAGGTTGATGGAGTCTTAATACTGGATCCTGTGAAAGCGGGAAAAGTAGCTGTAGAAACGGCAGTTAGAGTAAAACCCATAAGAAAAGGTAAAAGTGCAGTTCCCGATAAAGAAGGTTGTATGGAAATGGCATTGAATTGTAATGGATGTGGAAACTGCCAGAGGAATTGTCCAAATGATTTACCTTTAGTTGATGGAGTAAATGCTGCCAAGCAAGGAGACTTCTCAATTCTCGAAGAAGTATTCGATAACTGTTTAGATTGTGGACGATGTGAAGAAGATTGTATGAAAGGAGTATCACCTCTCACACTTATAATGTTTGCAGGAAAAGAAAAAATTAGAAATGAGACATTCAATGTAAGAGTGGGGCGTGGTCCAATTCGAGACACAGAAATCAGAAATGTTGGAGCTCCAATTGTATTAGGAGAAATTCCTGGAATTGTTGCAATCATAGGATGTGCGAATTATGCAAAAGAGATTCAAGAACTTTATTTAATGGCAGAAGAATTCTGTAGCAGAAATTATATAGTTTGTGTTTCAGGTTGCGCTGCCATGGATATTGGACTTGTCAAAAATGAAGAGGGAGAAACATTATATGATAGATTTCCTGGAGATTTTGATAGAGGGGGTTTAGTTAATGTTGGTTCTTGTGTATCTAATCCACATATTAATGGGGCGGCAGTTAAAGTAGCAAACATCTTCGCACGAAGACCTCTAAGAGGAAATTATGAAGAAATTGCGGACTATGTTTTAAATAGAGTAGGTGCTTGTGGTGTTGCTTGGGGTGCGATGAGCCAAAAAGCAGCAAGTATCGCTAGCAGTTGTAATGGAATGGGTATCCCAGCCATCTGTGGACCACATTCAACGGAATATAGAAGAATGTATATTGGAAGAGCGGATGATGAAGATACATGGAAAGTTTACAATGCCAGAGATGGTACAAGCGATCACTTAGTTGGTCCTGGTCCTGAACATTTACTTACAACAGCTGAAACAATAGAAGAAGCCATATGTCTAACAGCAAAAATGTGTATTAGACCTGCTGATAACTCAAAAGGACGAATGATTAAAATATCTCATTGGATGGATTTAGAACGTAAGTACAAAGGCGTTAACATTCCAGAAGATCTTGAGAAGTTTATTCGAGTTGAAGCTGACATTCCAATCAATCTGAAAGACGAGATTATGGAATATCTTGAGAGTGTTGGGTGGGAAGAAAAAGAGATCGTTGACCCAACTTTATTTGAGAAATTCTGTCATTCCTAAAAGCATATTTTTCTTTTTTATTTTATTTTTTAACACTTTATCAATTCATTTTATTTTCCACCTAGAATGATATTTGAAAAGAAAAAATATGAATTAAGTAATTTTAAAGATAATTACTAAATGATTTAAAAAATATTAAGAAGGTTAAAAGACGTAGCTTACAACTCAAAAAATTTATAAGGAGGAAAGGAAATCCGAAATTGCTTCAGGTTGTCTTTCTTCATCAACAAGTTCTTCAGGCACTTCAGTTTCTAGAAAAGTAAATTTATATCTACATCGATCATCATCCATTAAGACACACTCAATCTCCTCTCCTTCTGATTCAAACCCAAGGGTTTCCAAAACCCCATTTAAGATTCCTTGAGTAATCAGACATAAATTCTTAGCCATTATATTTTCTTTCTCCTCTTCTGCTAAGGAGCCGTAAATACTAACAAATATGTGATCTTTCTTAAAAGTAGCATCTATATATCCAAATCCCATAAGTGCTAACGCTTCAAGCACACCTAAGAAAACTTCTTTTCTTACCGGTATTTCCTCCACAGTCCAATCTTTTTCGTAAAAATATTTATCCATTATTTCCTTCCCGATAGTTTTTCCACTCCAGATCAGAATATCATCAGCATTGGCCCCTGCAAATTCAGAAAATTCAATGAGATCTATCGGTCGGAGCATCAATAAACGGATGTGTTTTTTATCATCACCTAGGAAAAGGTGTGATTTCTTATTATCTATGTTGATTTGTAGTTCTTTTTTTATTCTTTTAAACATATTGTTGACCCTTTTTTAATAAAATATGAATGATAGCAAGAAACTCTATATATTGTATGTTTTAAAATTAATTAATTAGATATATAAATTTATTCATTAATGAAAATGAATACTTAGTTAAAAAGTATATATCAATTATTTTAATAAAAAATATTAAATACTGATATTTCGCATCATAAAATCATTCACTGATATTGATTCTATATTAAATCTTCAGAAGAAATGAGATTAAAAATGATATTCAAAACTTCTTGAATATTATACCCTGTCTTTACTGAGGTGAAGAGAAATTTCCATTCTCTGTCTGAAATACGATCAAATTCAAAAAAATCAAAGATTTCTTGTTCAAGTCTATGAATTTGGGTTTTATCTATATCTTCTCCATTAGAATGATTGACTAAGTCGATCTTATTTCCCAAAATAAGTAAAGGGACTTCTTTCAATTCATAACGATTAAGAATTTTCCAAAATTCTCTTTTAGACTCTTCAAATTGGAGTTGATTGGAAATATCAATCATAAATATTAGAATATTAGAATCTTGAAGTCCTAGTAGCCATTTCTTTCTGAAAGCTCTTTGACCTGGCATATCCCATATTGAAAGAAGGCCATCTTTTTCTTTTACATATTCAATATTAAACTTTCTCGTTGGAGTAAAATAATTATCATTAAATTTTCCTGTTTTTATTCTTCTTACTAAACTGGTCTTTCCAACCTCTTGTATTCCAAATAGAAACACTTTTACAAATATTTGTTCTTGATAATGAAATTCTATTTGAGGTTTTTTTTCAACAACTTCATCTCCATATTTGCGTAGACTAATAAAAAGTGTAATCAATAAGTTTTCGATTTCCATCTCATCTTCAAAACTGAAACTAGTTTCAATATTAAGATATTCATGAAGTTGTTCTAAAAAAATGTCTTTATAATCATATGGATTATCTTCTTTTTCAAAAAGTAACCCGAGACTAATTCTCTTGTTAATGGAAGTAGAGTATATATTTAAACCATCGATAATTTGGGGAACAGGGTCATCAATGATATAGTTATGATTTGAATTCTTGTTTTTGAACGTGTGAGATTTCCCGTTATTTTGATCTCGATATTTTTTAATTAAATCTCCATGATCTTGACCGTATATAATCTTTCGAATTAAATCTCTTTCTTCAATATTAATCGAAGAAGGATAGCTATAGATATTTAACTGATCCAGATCTGTCAGATTCTTACCCTTCAATAAAAAGATATTTAATAGCAATTAAAGATCTAATGATGATTTAATTTCAATAATAATTTGGATAATTATAAAAAACTAAAAAGGTTTTTGAACTCTTTACAAATTATCTGATTTTTAAGAAAAAAGAGATTCTTTTACGGAGTTAAAAAAATGGTGGATTTTAAGAACTTTTTTAGCCTTCAAAGATATTCATTATTATATTAGCAGTTGGGTCTTCCAATACTTAAATGTCTGAATTTTCTTTATCTCTCTCATCTTTATCTTCTTGCTCTTCTTGCTCTTCTTGTTCTTCAGTCTCTTCCGAACTAACTGGAGTTCCACAAATTGGGCATTCAGTCCATCCCTCTCTCAGAGTATAACCGCAATTAGAACATTCTCTCATATTCTCTTCGGGCTCCCATTCGGGTATATCTAAACCACCTTGTCTCTTTTTAGCTAACTCTTTCAATTCATCCTCTGTCCATACTTCCATTCCCTCAGGTAATCCCGAACCTCTCTCCTCTCTCACTTTTTGGAGCTCATCTTCTGTCCACACTCCTACACCCTCAGGGAGTGATGAAGATGCTCTTTTACTAGCTTCTTCAGCTAATTCTTCAGCAGTCCATTGCTTTAATTCCTGTCCTCCTGGAGTAGTCATTCCTGTCCCTTGTTGAGAGGGTTGAGTCTGAGCGGGACCTTGTGAAGTAGTTACTTCTAAAGAGGGAGCATCATAACACGCTGCTGAAAGTCTTAAGGCAGATTCAAAACAAACCTCGAAATCTTTTTCGTTATTAGCTTCATTCATAACAACAACTAAAGTTGTTTTATCTGAGGGTTGTGGCAAAGCGAGAGCCGAAATAGATATTTCTGAATCTACACGTCCTGACTCCAATCCAGAGGTTAAATCCTTCAGAACATTAAGTAGATCATCTCGATTCATTAAAAAATCGCAAATGGGTTCACCATGACGTTGATAACCTTCATGATAACGGGCTAAATGACTTTTAGTTGCCGTTAATTCCAGAGATTTAAGAATTGCTGAAATATATGCAAAATTATATGATTTTTTAGCTTTCTCTTCAGTTTCTTTAAATTCATAATCTAAATACAGATCCCCCATAATAGGTGCGAAAAGAGGTTCCTCATCCTTTAAATTTCCGAATATGGTTGTCTTAGAAATTACAGTCTTAATCTCTCCGTAGTAAGCAATAATATCATCATATAATTCAATTGAATCATCTTTAACAATTATTTTAGGAGCAGTTCTGAATAATACTTCCCCCCAAGGCATCTCTTTTACGGGGATGATCGCATAACACACTTTCTCAATATAATCTTCAAGTATTTTTTTATATTTCTTAAATAAATTGGTTAATTCTTTTTTCTCTTCCGCATTCTCTTCTTTCTCAATCTCTTCATTTACGCGATTTATGAATATTTTAAACGCTTCTTCATTTTTTTTAGTTATACCGCCAAAATACTTTACTTCTCCCACAATGTTGTCTTGAATAATACCTGTTGCATTAGTTAGCATTTCTTTTTGAAATTTAGAAAGCTCATCCTTCGGGGTAAGAAAAATATAGTCTAGAATATCAAATTCAGATGTGTCAATTATTTCCTTAAACTTTTGTTGAACAGACATTACTAATTCCCTATATTAATATTTATCGTGAAATTTAATGTTTCTAAGATCCTATCAAAAGGCAGATATAAAAATTTAAGTGATTTTTTATCGTTCTTCGGATTATGAAATCCTCTACAAGTTCTTAAGAGGGGCTTGTAAGATACTTAACATTATTTTTAAAAATTATAGTGACTTAAACATCAGATAAAGAAGTTTTAGAATTAATTGGATCAATTACCATTTTATTATACTTATTATGATAAGCAAACCCACTTGGGGCTTCCATATTCAATAGAATCAAAGAAAGAAGGCATATATTAAAATTCCTACTTTTACTATGAAAAAAGGGAAAAGAAATTGAAAAATGTTCATCTATGTTTAAATTTAAAATAATTGAAATTTTTAATTTTTATAAATTCATGTATTTAAATTTCATCCAAAAAATCTTAGTAAAATCTTATTATTTAAAGAATTAATGTCTTAATAGCATTTACTTAAATAACATTCACAGAATTGCCAGAAAACGCTAAAAACAGAGACATCGAGATGAAAATAAACATTTAAATATCATATCACAATAATATGTAATAATAAGAATTTATAATAAGGCGATAACAAATGAAGATTGTGACGGTAAATGTACCAGAGTCATATCTCGACGCGATAAATAAATTAACGGGAAATAAGGGTTTATATCCTTCACGTTCAGAACTTATACGATGTGCAGTGAGGGATTTTTTATTAAAAGAGTTAAGTATGGCTAAAAAACTAAAAAAATATACCATGAAGGGAGAAGATGGAGAAGACCTTCCTGAGAGTGATTATGTACGTGTACCAGTAAGTAGTAAGAATGAAAAAGACGAATCTATTAATGATTTTAAAACATATAAAATCATTAGGAGACTTGAATATTAGAGGGTTGGAAAGGATTAATTTTTTCACTTATTATTTTTTCTTAATTTTTACTTTACATATTTTTTTTCTTTCGGTTAAAAGGCTTAATATGCTTTGAAAGATGGAACCTATCTTTAATATCCTTAAAGAAAAAGATTTCGTATAAAATATTTTTTAAAAATCTTTTTAAACACTCTTCAAAATGTTCAGAAAAGTTCATCAGGTTATTAAATAATTAAAATAATTTTAATGCATAATACTTTGAAGATCCTATTTTTGAAAATGTGATTTGGATTTTAAATGATATTTTACACGTTCTTTAAATTATTGAAGTTTTATCAGATAAAAAGAATTAAGATTTATAATAAGTTATATTTAATGATGAATTACAGCAGAAAATGGGTATTAATAACCGGAGCAAATACTGGAATCGGTAGAGCTTGTGCGAACTATCTTGCCAATAACGGGTTTAGCGTATTCGGGGGTGTGAGGAATGAAAAAGATTTTCAAGATTTAGCAAAATTAGCGAACATTCATCCACTTAATATTGATGTGACAATAAAAGAGTCTATTCAAGGTGCTTATGATAAGATCAAGAATCAAAATATCGATCTTTATGCTCTTATAAATAATGCGGGGATCGCACGAGCGGGCCCCCTAATGGATCTCCCTATTCAAGACCTTAGAGAGCAATTTGATGTAAACATGTTTGGAGTTCATAGAGTGACGAAAACGTTCTTTCCCCTCCTTAATAAGAAAATAGGGAGAATTATAATGATTAGCAGTGATAGTGGATTTTTTGCAACTCCTTTTTTTGGTCCTTACTGCGCGAGTAAGTTTGCATTAGAGGGATATAGCGATTCGTTACGGAGGGAATTATTACTCTGTGATATGAAGGTTATTCTAATCCAACCAGGTCGAGTCAATACTCCAATCTGGGATAAAGGTAAAAGCCTGTTAGAGCGTGAAGGGAAATCCTTTTTTATGAAATATGCAAAACAATTGGGGAAAGAGGCAATAGAGAAGGGAAAAACTAAAGGACTCCCAGCAAGAGACGTAGCGAAGGTGGTTCATAAAGCATTAACAAAAAGAAACCCAAAATTACGATATTTAATTGCTCCAAGTACCTTTAAATATCGTTTAATAAAACTTCTCCCTGAAAAATGGGTTGATAAGATGGTTAAGAAAGAATATGAAAAAATTGAAGAAAAATTATAAAATGTTCATCTAAGTTTAAATATGAAATAGAGGAAAAAAGTCTTTTTATATAAATCTAAATGATGATCCGTTAAGCCAACTCATATGAGGAGAAATAGACTATTTAAAAAATTAATACTTTAATAAATAATACTTAAATATCTAACAAGATTATATATGATTCTTTTACAAATTTCGTCATATTAATCCGATAAAGACAAATCTTATATACCATAGTTTAATAAAATATATTATAAAAAAAGTATGTGAATTAAGGCGATTTAATTTGAAGATTGTTACTGTAAATGTTCCGGAGTCATATATAGACGTAATTGGTAGGTTGGTTGGAGAGAATGGTCTTTATCCTTCAAGGTCAGAATTAATAAGATGTGCCGTTCGAGAATTTTTAATAAAAGAGTTAAAAATGGCCAAAAGTATTCAGAAATATAATAATGAGTCTGAAATGCATGATTTTGATGATAAGAAGTATGTAAGAGTTCCTGTAGAGGATATAAATGAAGATGAGCCCGTAAGAGAATTTAAAACCTATAAAATTATTAAACGATTAGAATATTGAAAAAATTATAGGAATTTTTCAAAAAGACTCAAAAATGATATCTCACCCCAAAGATTTTTTTCTCTCTATTTTTTTTATTTTTATCGCCAGATAAATAATTTTATGTTTTCACAGAGTTCATTGTTTATTGATTGAAAATATGAAATTTGTTCAAAAAAAGCATAGATCTGCTTAATCTATGAATTTAAAATAAAAACTATAAAAATTAGTAATTTAATATTAATTACATAAATATCTGAAAATTCGCAGAGATAATATGATACTGCTTATTTATTTCGATAGAACATTAGGACCTCGAGTATTTTTAACGAGTCCAAATGATTTAGTACAGAATTTGGAAAAGCAAAATTTAGACAAAATCAAATCACTTCTTGATTCAGGAGAGGAGGGCTTTTTCTCCCATTATTTTTCGCAACAATTAAAGACTGCCAATTGGATTTTTAAAATTAAATCAGATTGGGCGAGAGGGAGACTTGAATTGCTCATGATTACTATTATAGCTCCAGAGGAAGAGCCGGATTTTTCTTATTATGAAGAGTTGTTATCTAAATTTGTAAGAAAAATAAAAGGAACTTCAGGTATTTTTAAAGGTCTTTATATCGATTCGCAAATTGACGGAGAAATGAAACAAATCCAAAAACATTATCAAATACTAAAAGAAGAAGTAGATAATTCATATAAAATCGTTTCAGTAAAGACAATTGAAACCGAAGGAGATCTAATATCTCTCAAGAGTCTTAAAAAGCAAAGAAAGATTGATCTTTCAAGTCAAGTTATAAACAGAATTAGTAAAATTTCCAATAGTGCTGAAAATTGTTTTATTGTTTTTAGAACGCGGGGAGAATCAACGAAGATTGACATAATACCGGTTAGCACAGAAAAAATAATCCGGTTAGCCATAATATTTGGTGAACAGATGACAGTCCGGATTGTTCAGCAAATTGGTCAAATTTTTACTAAATATGAAGATTCTGTATCATTAATATTTACTTCAGGAATATGTCAAGAGATAGATAGGTGCATTTATGAAGTGTATATTGATCCAAACATGGAAAAATTAAACGAAATTATCGAAGAGATCTATCAAATCGAAGGAGTACTCTCGATTGAAGTAAAATTAATAGAACTTGAGAATTAAATTTACTTACTGCAATTAGTTAAAAATGGTGAAAAAGATTAAAACTAAATTTAAACCCCCTTTCATGGAGTGGGGAATTATTACTAAGGAAAATTTTAACGGAAAGACCACCTACGATATTCCGATTAAAAGATGGGATCCACTTTCTACTATAGAAATTACTACCAAGGACTTTGGGGCGCGTAATAGACATAGCAGATACCATGGACATTATGCTTATTTAAGTCCGATCAGAGGAAAGAGACCAAAAGGATTCAAAACTCCGGAAAAGAAAAGTCAATTATTAGATTGTTCAGAAATAATACTTTCTAAAACTAAAGATATCTTTACGAGCATCACTGAAGGAGAACCCATTTTCGATGATGATGGTAATCAAATTGGTGATGGATATACGATAATAATATGTGAAGATACAAAGCGCAGAGACAATCCTTTTTCTGATGAGCCTCACAAAATCGAAAAAATATCTGAAAATACTAAAGCTGTTACATTAATAAATCGATATCCCTCTATGGCTCGTGTGGTGGATCCTATAGTGAAAAACTATATCAGAAATAATTTACCTCGACATTTGAGACTTGCAAGAGGGATTAATTTGGTAACTATCTCACGAGACTTTTATCCTTCGATGTGTTTTAGGTTAATTCCAAAAGAAGTTCTAACTGGGATATTATTATCAATGAAAGAGGCTATTCTATACTGTGTTCAAAAAGCCATTCAAAAAGATTATTATGATATTCCAGTGACTCCTTTCTTCAATATCGGTATGAAAGTAGGGGGGAGCCAACCAAGGATTCATGGGCAAGTCTATATAGATTTAAGTATGGATGGGCATGGTAGTCGTTTGGAAAATTATCTAAATGCATTTAAAGAAATGAAAACATGTCATTTATGCGAAACGACCCACGGAAATACAGACAGAATTATTTTAAAAACAGAGTATTGGACTTTTTATACCTCAGGCAGTCCAGTTAGAAATTATCATGTGCGATTTCACCCAAATGAACACGTTCGTAGATTTACAAAATTGAATATCAATCAACTTTCAGAATTGGCAGATAATTTGAAGAAACTGCTTCAGGCTATGGATGATATCGATATTGACAAAAATAGAAATATTATGATGAATTGTTGTCCCTTTCATTATGATACTGATTTCCATCTTTTTGGAGATATAATCCCCCATGAAATTATTGGAGGTGCAGAAATGGCAGAAGATATGAGGGTTGCGAGAAAATTACCCAATATAGCCGCTGCAGAGATTCGTGATGCTATAGAAAAGTATGGATAATTTGAGTTATATTCTCTGAATTTTAATAAATAAAGAATAAAAGGATTTTGAGAAATGGCATATAACTGGATGAATTTAATATTATTTACATATCTGTTTTGACACAAAAATTTTTAAGATATTGTTTTATTTATTCGATATCCATTTGAATTATTTTTCAATTTAAAAATCTATATTTAAATTATATAGCTTTTTTAAGTTTAAAAATCGAAATAAAATAGTAATATTATTATATTCTTCTTTATAGCGAGCTTATTAATCAGAAAAGATGGTAATTAGATATGGTAAATCGAGACTCTTGGTCTGCAGTAATATTAGCTGGAGGACTTGGGACACGGTTAAAGCCTCTAACCTCGGAGGTTTCTAAACCGCTTGTCCCCGTCACAAATGTTAATATGGTTGATTATGCCATCGCACATTTAATATATGCGGATATAAAACATATATTAATCGCTCTCGCCTATATGGGAGAAGATTTAAAAAATTATATAGAGCGCACCTGGACTCCAGAAAGACTTGGAGATGTAGAATTAGAATGTGTGATACAAGAAAGCAAGGGTACAGCTGATGCGGTGCGATTGATGGTGGATAAAATTCAATCAAAGAATTTCGTTGTGTCAATGGCCGATATCGTGACAAATTTACCGATGCGTAAATTCATGGATTTTCATGAGAGTAAGGGTGGAATAGCAACGATCTCTATGAAATCGGTGGAATCTCATACTTCACAATATGGTGTTGTTTTATTGGATAAGAATCGTAAAATATATCTTTTTTTAGAAAAACCTGGACCTATGGAATTATATGTTAGTAGTATGGCTCAAAGAAATGAGCTTTATCTTCACACAAATGTAATTAACACAGGAATTTATTGTTTTAATCGAGATATTTTAGATGTATTAAACTCTACTGATATGATGGATTTTGGCGGGGAAGTATTTCCCTATTTATTAGAAAATCAATATGACCTATATGGTTTTGTAAAGGATTATTACTGGTTAGATTGTGGGAATCCTCAGACATATTTATGGGCGAATTGGGATCTATTAAGAAAATATGCGTGGCCAATAACACCAAACGGAAAAGAATACGATGGTATCTTTGTTATGGGCATTATTAACTCAGGTGAAGGAGTAAAGATCGAAAAACCAAGTTGTTTTGGGGAATACGTGCAATTGGGACAGAATGTTAAGATAAAGGAGTTGACATCCATAGGAAATAATGTGAGAATCGGGGATGATACATCAATTGAGAGAAGTGTCGCGTGGGATAACGTTGAAATAGGTGCGGGTTGTGAAATTACCGAATCAATAATCTGCAATGATTGTAAGATAGGAGATAATGTTATACTTGATAGAGCCATAATAGCGCCCCACTGTAAAGTAAGTAATGAAAAGGAGTTAATCGATAAAACCCTAAACCTTGGAGAAGAAGTTTAATACCCCATAAAAGGAAAGAATAAATATTATTGAGATTCTTCAGAATACTCTAAAAATGTGCTAACCTTATAATCGGCCTTCTTTGCCAATAATTTCCATTTTTTGATGATCTTAATAATTTCTTCAATATCCTCTTTTTTTTGATCAGTATCAGCAATCAATCTATTTAGTAATATAATAAAAGCAAAACAATCGCAGAAAGTGGAAAATGCCTCAGCGCTAAACCATAAAGTATCTTGATATCGGTTCAAATCCAAATATTTTTGAGCGTCTGAATCACTGAATAGTTGTTTTAAGATAATAGTGATTTTATTTTCTCTCAAGATTTCTTTAGTTAAGAGATTTTGCTGTTTTGTGAGCAGTTTGATTAAAGTGGTTGCTTGAGTAGAATTTTGGTTCTCCTCTGATTTCAAACCATCCAGAGTTAATTGTATATATTTTGATAATTGGAATTCATCTATCCAACTACGCGATAATAAGTTATAATTCTTATCAGAAACGATCTTTCCTAACTGGTGGATGAATAACCATGATAACACAATCCCCCATTCAAATTTAGTATTTGGAATGATATTTTCAAGATAATCTATATATTCTTTATCAAGATTAATCTTTTTTATTTCAGAATCAATAGTCAACGCTAGTTTAAGTTTTTTAAGAACTTTTTCTTTAACAATTGCAATTTCATTTTCTCCAGAGGAATATTTCTTCACTTCTGAAAGAAAATCAGAAAATTTTGAAGATAGACGATCTATAATTTTATCTGGATTTTTCGAATCGATTAATTCTTCAAATTTTCGGACATTAACTAATTTTTCAAAGGGAGAATGTAATGGTTGATATATTACTTGCGTTAATGTTTGATTAATATTTTGTACACCTCTCCCATTCAATAAATCATGTAGTTGCGCATAATGGAAATATTCATCATCTTGCACTACTCTAAAATCTAAGAAGGAATATGTTTCATATGCTTTTAATTCCACATATAAACCCTTCTCGTGAAGTTCCTTATTTCTCCTAATATATTCCAAACCTGAATTATAGTCTTTAAAAATACAATATCCTTCTTCTGGAAGATTGAGCCCCTCTCCCAGAGTCTTTTGGATTATCTTTTTATCAACACCATCTTTAACAGCGAATCCGACAGATTGTCTGATAAAACCTTTCGTTTCTGCATATTTGTTATGATAGATGATAAGACCTCTTTCACCATCTACACGATTAGAAAAGGAATACACATCCTCATTAACATAATTCCCAGTAAAAAAATCATATAACAGAAAATTTTGAACATCAGCAAACAGATAACGTTTTTTCATTAATGGGAATATTTGATTTTCATGTCTATGAACTAAGTCCCAATCAATTGGTTCATCCCAGTAGGATCGTTTAAATTCCATCCCATATTTTTCCTCAAACCCTTGAATTTGCCCGTGTCCAAACATAGGTAATCCGGGCATAGTCACCAGTAGAGTACATGCTCCAAAATATTTGTCTCCATCACCAAATTGTTTGATTGCGGTTTCTTCATCTGGATTGTTCATGAAGTTGACAAATCTTTTCAAGATTTTCGGATCAAATTCTAATGTGTTTTTTAAGACCGCCCGAAATTTCGCGTTATCTTCATCACTTAACATGTTCATAAAGGCAGAATTATAGACTCGATGCATTCCTAATGTTCGTACGAAAAATCCTTCAAGCAACCAAAATGCTTCCGCAATAAGTAGAGTATCAGGATTTTCCTTATTAATTCTATCTACCACTTCACGCCAAAATTCCTTTGGCATTTTTTCATAAAACTCTTCTTTGGTCATCCCGTGCTCAGCTCTTGAAGGAATTGCACCTCCAGTGCCGGGTTGAGGAAACCATAATCTTTGAAAGTGTTTTCGAGTTAATGTCATCGCAGCATCGAATCTAATAATTGGAAAAAGGCGAGAGACATGAAGGATGGTTTGAATAACTACTTCTCTAACTTGTGGTAATAAATAATTTAATTGAGCGGTATCATTCCATGGATAACTCGTTCCATCATTCCCATGATATATATACCTAATATTATGATAACGGTAATTTTCTCTTTTAAAAGCTACGGCGGCATCACTTCTCGTGAAATATTTATCCTCTAAAAAGATCCCAACATTTGGATCTCCCGAAAGACTCTCTCCAGAATAGCTGTAGGAAGGAAATGGTTTGTGATCCAGTTGAATAAACCAGTCTGGATGTTCCATCGTCCATTTAGAAACGATTGCTGTATGATTTGGAACCATATCGCTCGCTAATCTCATTCCACGTTCATTGGCTCTTTTCTTAAGATCCTCATAAGAGTCTTTCCCACCTAAATCATAAGCTATTATATAATCATAGATTGAATAAGCGCTTGCGGCAGCCTCAGGATTTCCACACCATTTTTTAATGGTTTCTGAGGCTTTAGAACGTTCCCATATGCCAATTAACCATAGAGCATTAAATCCCCAATCTCTTAATTGATCCAATTCTTCATTTGGTATTTCATGAAGTTTTGAAATTGAACGACTATATTTTTTCGAAAGCTGGTGAAGCCATACATATGTATGTTTCGCAATCATGCAAACATGAGGCATCCAATCTTTATCGGGAGTGAATCTTTCTTCTAAAACATCATATTCGATGACCTTTGACTCCCCTGATCCAATCCCTCTAAACATCTCTTCTTCTCTTATAAGATCAAGAGCGATCAAGATCTTTAAGCTGAATTTCCCCAAGAAACCAGACCATTTTTCATGAATATATTCTAATTGCTTTTTTATAGAATGTGGTTCTTCTTTTATGGGGCCTTCTAAAAGTTCAATTAGAGTTTGTTTTGTTTCGGAGAATTCTGGCAATTCATCAAAAAAATTCTGAATTTCGTCACAAACCTTTTTATAATTTGTTTCTTTCTTTAAGGGATCATCGTTAAAAAGTTCCACGTAAGGAGAAAAAGCAGGATTATTATTTGCTAACCATAAACTAATGAATTCTGTTTGAATTATCTTTTTCCTCTTAGTATTGTTCTTTTTTTCCTCTAAATATTCTTTTGCATTAATTTTATTATTATATACACGTTCTGGAGGAAATTCTTTTATTAATGTTTTAGAAACTTTCATTAATTTTTTCTCGCCGATGGTTTCTTTGAGATATTTGAAAAGCTCTTCATTAATAGATATATCTTCAATCTGTTTGTCATACAAATTAATAATATAATCCATTATCTCATATATTAATGCCATTCCGTTTATTTGACCGATTTTTACAGCTAATTCTGGAAAATTTATTAAATCTTTTTCTTGATTTAATCTCTGAGCAAATAATCTTACGGGATATACTTCTCCGTTGAAAACTAGATTGCCTTCATCTGAGATTTCAAAATCTTCCAATTTATATTTATTCCGAGCTTTCCGGGAAATTTTCATAATTTATGTAAGGATCTGCAAAAATGATAAATTTATAGTTCCTTTCTTTTAAGTTGGTTTTTTTAATTAATTAAATTAATTGAATTTAAGTATTCTTTATTAAATATATAAATTAAGTGCGGGACCTTTTTGAACAACTTAAAGTAAGATTGAAAAACTAAGGTAAATATAAAAAAAAGATAAATTGTAAATAGCATAAAACTTTATTATACTATATTTAGTAAATTCAATAAAGATTTATTTAATAAGTAGGAATTCAGAGAAATTTATTATGGAAGTCAGTGAAATTAATAATTTATCAAAACTCCTTCGAAGTGGGAGAATAGTTGGAAGGGCTAATTTTGTATTTACTCCAGAACTTGCAGCAGAAATTGGTGTAGTTCATGGAAGTATGTTTCAAGAAAATGAATCAATTGTATTTGGGAGAGATTATCATTCAGATTCGAGAATGTTGAAGAGAGGATATTCCTCAGGTTTTATGTCTACGGGGGTTAATCTCTTAAATTTGTCAGATTGTACAGTTCCTCTTCTTCAGTTTACTATAAGGAGATTCGGAGCAAGTGGAGGGATTTATTTCAGTGGAGGTCATTTATATTCTGAAGATGTTGGGATAAGATTTCTTGACGCCCAAGGAATAGAGATTTCTCAACATGAAATGGATAGAGTTCTTGAAATGTATAATAATTATCCTAAAAATATAAGAAGGGTTGATCCTAATAAAATTGGAAGATTAACCGCAATACCTCAGACGGAGGATATATACATTAAGTCTTTACAGCAATTTGTAGATAAGAAAAGATTAGCGGAACATGATCTAAAAGTCGTTGTGGATTGTTCATATGGACCGACGGGAAAGATAACACCTTTATTATTAAATGAGCTTGGGATTGAAACTATCGCATTGAATACTCATTATAGACAAAGAGATTACCCTGTTCCAAATATAAAAACGATAAGAAACACTGCAGATATTGTGAAAGCATCAAATAGTCATCTTGGCGTATGTTTTGATGTAGATGGTTCAAGAATATTGATTATTGATGAAAATGGATTAGAAATTAGTTTTGAAGATTTATTAATGTTGTTCGTATCATATAATAAAAGAATTCAAAATTCTACAGGAAATACTATCATCACAACTCCTGCAATCTCATCAGTAGTCAAAGAATATATTGAAGAAAGTGGATTTCGTTTGAAAACAATCGAAAATTTCCCAGGTGAATTATCAAGACAAATAAGAGAAGAAAGAGCATGTTTTGCAGCTTCGGATACCTTAAAATTTTATTTTCCTAATTATGCACCATTCTCTGATGGAAATTTTATATTGCTTAAGATCTTAGAGATTATGACCGAACAAAATGATTTATTAAGCTCTTTAACAAGGGGGTTTCCAAAGGGAATAAAAGTAAATAAAACAATTCCTATTTCCTCTGATATTATTGATAAGATTCATAATAAATTGAGGGAAATAACAGAGAATAAAAATTATAACTTCCATGATATTATAAACGAATTAAAGATCATCCAAGATGATGTATATACCAATATCAAGGTTGCTCTTTATAGAGATGCTCTTTTACTTTCTGCAGAATCAGATGATAAAGATAAAGCACGAAAAATGATTTCAGAAATTGAAAAAATGATATCTGAGATTCAGTGATTTAGTAGATTACTAAGGTTTTTTCACTAAGATCTATATTATAAATTTTTTACAAATATTGGCGTATTAAAAGTTTAATATAAATAAAGCCATTATTAATATAATTCATAATAATAAAAATAAAAATAAAAAAAAGGATGGTCATATCTTGACAACTCTAGATCTAAATAGTTGGATATTTTTAATTACTTTCTTCCTGATTTTTGGTATTTTTCTCTTCTTCGATGTTTTTAAAAGAAATGAACGATATCGGTATTTAGCCTATTTAGTTGCGCTTTTACCCATCAATTATTTGTGGCTTTTAGGTTTCGATATTATCTTAACCTATTCAGTATTATTTGGATTATGGATCCTTTGCATATTCAGAGATATTGTTCTGGTATATCGTAAAACGAAAGAATATAATGATATATTTATGTTCTTTATATTAGCGGTAATTGTTCAAATTGTGGCATCATCAATAATTCCAGAAATAGCTTTTTATCTTAAACCAAATGGGGCAAATTTTACTTCAAAATTATGGTTTTTTTATCTTCCGGATATTTATGCTGCTGGAGTGGTTACTGAGTTTGTATTAGCTTTTCGCCTTTTAATGACAACACTACTCATTTTCATAATGGGACCTTTATTGTTAGATATAAAAGGGGAGGATATTCCGTTTCCGGTTCTTTTGGTCATTGTTGCGATTTTCTTTATTCCGTTTTTGCTTTTAAGTTATATCTGGGTGCCAGAAGCTATTTGGGTGTTATCTTTTCTATTCTGCGTCATTCTTTTCATAGTTTTACTGATAATAACAAAAAGCGGAAAAGAAGTAAAATAAAATATTTCAATTCCTTTAGATTATTAATAATTTATCTCATTATTTTTTATATTTAAATTACTATTAAAATTGTAGAGATTCATATTTTTTAGAAAATTTTTTAGAGATTATAATGTCAAATAAAGGAGAAAATACTGAAGACGATAATAATAAGGAAGAATATAATTTAGATGATATCCCCGGAGTAGGAGATGCAACTAAAAAGAAATTAAGAGATGCGGGGATTCTTAATGTAAGAGCACTTGCTCTATATCCTACAACCAAACTCATGGAAGATGCGGGGTTAGGAGAAAAAACATCGTTAAAACTTATAAAAGCAGCTCAAGACCTCGAAAAGATGGGATTTAAATCTGCTGAGCTAATATGGGAAAAACGTAGAAATTTGAAGAGAATAACAACTGGGAGTAATAATCTTGATGAATTATTAGGAGGTGGAATTGAAACGGGATCCGTCACTGAATTATTTGGAGAGTATAGAACAGGAAAAACTCAAATTGCTCACCAAATATGTGTTAATGTTCAATTACCTTATGAGGAAGGCGGTATAGAGGGGGGAGCATTATATATAGATGCAGAGGGAACATTTAGACCTGAACGAATTATAAGTATGGCAGAAGCTAAGGATTTAGATTATAACGAGGTTCTAAAAAAAATCGTGGTTGGACGAGCTTATAATAGTGATCATCAAATGCTCTTAGCAAAAGAAGCTTCAAAAATTATAGAAGAGAAAAATATTAAATTAATAATCGTTGATTCCATTATAAGTCATTTCAGAAGCGAATATATTGGACGTGGGACTCTCGCTCCAAGACAACAAATCCTAAATACCCATATCCATGATTTATTACGATTATGTGAAATGTATGAGGAAATGGCGGTTTTATTCACAAATCAGGTATCTTCCAAACCAGATGTTTTTTATGGAAATCCTATTACCCACACAGGTGGTAATATAATAGCTCATGGTGCTACTATAAGGATATATTTGAGAAAAGGAAAGGGGGAACAGAGAGTTGCTAAAGTTATTGATGCCCCTTCTCTCCCAGAAACTGATGCTGTATTTACCATTACAGATGATGGGATTAGAGACTAATCTAGAAATAAATCTTTAAAATAATCTTAATCTCACTAAATTGATTCAATTAAACTTTTTTTAGATATTAAAATGATAAAAATTACGATTTTAGTTGATGATTTGAATGGATCTTTAAATGGTTTTGTATGTTCTTATGGATTTTCCGCATTAATCGAACTTGAGGAAAATAAAATTTTATTTGATACAGGTACAGAAGAACAACCATTAGCAAAAATTTTGAAGTTAATGGGTTATTCTCCAAATGATATTGATGCAGTCATTCTAAGTCATAACCATTATGATCATACAAATGGATTACCTATTCTTCTGAGAAATAACCCAGATCTTCCCGTTTATGTTAATAAAGACTGGGATAAAAACATTAGCTATAAAGGACGTAAAATTCCCACTAAGAATAAGATAATTGTAGAACATGGGAAACGTCTGGATAACATAAACTCGAATATAATTATTACTGATTCCTTTTACTCATCTGATTATGGAGGTGTATATGAACATGCTTGTTATATTAAAAAAGATTCTCATTTTATTCTCATTTGTGGATGTTGTCATCCTGGACTCAACAAATTCCTTCAGAATAGAGAAAGACTCAATATTTTTACAGACGATTTGACAATTATGGGTGGTCTTCATGGTTTTAAGTTTAGTGACAATGAAGCAGAAAATATAAGTCCAGAATTAGATGAGATAATCCTTTGTCACTGTACATCTAATATAAAAACGTACCAGAATCAATTTAAGGAAAAATGCTCTATTGGACTAGTCGGTAAAACTTATCTCTTCTAATTATATTAATATTTTGGTGTTTTAAAACTCAAAATAAATTTATGTTGAAAAATATATTATAAATAGTAAAGAAAAAGTAAGAAAAAATATAAAATCTCAATAATCAAGAGTAACCTCTACATTTATTCCTTCTCGGACAGCTTGTGTAACTATACAATAATCCTCAAACATTTTTCGACATCTATCAGCTCGTTTTCTCATGTCAGGAGTATCTATTTTTGGTTTTATAACCACATCAATATTTTGAACTCTCCAAAAACCTTTTTTATTCCTAGCAACTGTAACTTCTGCCTTAGCGTTTAAATCTTCGACTTTAAAATCTTTCTTTTTTAGACAAAAGATAAAACTTGCACTCAAACATCCTAATACAGCCATTCCCAACATTCTTGAAGGATTGGGGCCCCACATTTCAGCCGGCTTCTTATTTGTTTCATCAATATAACAATCTTCTACCTTAATCTCTGCTAGATCACATTCAAATATCATCTCTTTTTTTAAGCGGATTCCTACTTCGGTTTTCATTTCTTCTGAATTAGACATTTTATTTACTCCAATTTAATTTTTATTTAATCTATATTCGCAAATTTGAGTTTTTTAATTTTTATGTAATAAAAAATTAATTAAAAAAAATGATCATAATGAAAGTTAAAACAATTATGTAATTAACATATTTAGAGCTATAGTTATAGAATAATTTGTATTTCCTTTAGTAATTAAACTTCCTCGCTTTTTTTCAATTTATAATGTCTTAAAAGATGAAAAAACAAGAAAGGAAAATAGAAAAAGATGAAATAAAAATAATTTAAACTAAATATAAATACAACTAAAAGCATGAAAACGAAGATAATTAACTCACTCAATAATAAAAATTTATTATTATAATATTTAAAATCGAAAAAAGATGCAGGAGTTTTATATTTCGATAAATGTTCTTCTAAATTTTCTTGTTCTTCCTTTGAAATTAATAATCTTAAGCCGATAGTTTTATGGGAAAAATAAAAAAAATTAGTACCCCAATCAAAGGTATCGATAAGCACGTGCAAAAAATGAGTGATACCCACGATTATCAGGGCAATCCAATTCAGTATTATCCCAATAAAAATAATGATTACGCTTGGAACTATAGAGTGAGAAATAAGGTTTCTATGGTTTTTATCTTTCGCATACTTAGAAAGAAATACGTCAAAATCACAAATAAATGAAGCTAAAACAATAAGACTATATTCAATAAGATTTAATTTAAGAAAATATGAAGATATGGAAGCAATAATAACTCCAATCGCAAAATGGGAATTAATATGAATGATGATCAATCCTCACTTTAGATAATCTCTCCTTTGTGCATTCGATCATAAACTTTTTCTTTAGATTTAAACCCTCTAACTCCTTTCTCCTCTACCTCAAAAGAGGCAGCAGAAGAAGCTAAATAGGCTGCATTTTTGACTGCTTTCCAAGATTTTTCTGAGTTTAGGAATTCATACAGAAAAATTGCTAAATAGACATCTCCAGCACCAGTTTCATCAATCACTTTTTCAGGTTGAAATGCATGAATTCTAATTGTATCTTTATCTTTTTTTGCAACTAAAGAGCCCGATTCTCCTAAAGTCATAATCGATATGCAATCATACTGTTTAAAATAATTCATTATTTCATTCCAATCTTGTTGTCCAGAAACTAACTTCATCTCCTCCTCAGAACCTTTTAATATAAGACGTTCACCTAACAATTCAATAATTTTATTTAATCTATCGATTAAAATATCATCTCTTTTTAACGCGATTTTCCCCCTTGAATTAATTTTCCTAATAAAACCTTGCAAATCTATTCCATAATAGACATCTTTAAATTGATTTTCCATATTGAAAATAAAATTATATGAGATTTCATTACATATGGGCACGAAACATACTGCATCTGGAGGATTGTTTAATAAACTTTTGGGAATATCATCAAAGATTAAATCTGAACACCTTGATTTGAGCTTTAATTTTCTTGAGTGATTTATATATTTTAAGACAAATTTAGTTGGATCTTCTTCAACCAACTTTAAACCATCCAAATTAATATTATTATTCTTTAAGGGTTGCAAAATTGAATTATTATATAATAATTTACTAAAATTTGAAACAATACCAATTTCGACATCTTTATTATATTCTCTTAAAGAAAGAGAACAAAATGAAACTGAACCTCCGAGAGAGGGATTTGTTTTCTTTCCTAGTTTGAAAACAGTATCTATAGCAATATGTCCCACAAAGAGAATATATTGTTTCAAGAATATTCACCTAGTAGGTTAAAAAGAAGCATTTCAAATAAATAAGGTGGAAAAAGCGCTTAAGTTTATAAAGGAGTAAAGAGAACTCTTTTAAAAAACATGTGAATTTTTGAGAAAAATGTAGCAATTAATATAATCAATGTAGAGTTAATTTTTTTTAAGTTCTTTAATTATTCGGTCTTTTTCATTTAATTCCATCTTTAATTTATTAATCGTTTTCTGTAAATCTTCTATTAAATCTGACATGGTAGCGGGTTTTTCCTTAGTTTTATGCTCTACCTTGCTGCGTAAATTTAATATTAAATTATGTTGTTCTTGAATTTTTTGGTTAAGATTTTTAATTTTATTATTCATTTCCTCAGATTCATCAGAATTTATCCTTTGATTATTAATTTGATTTTGATATTCCCTAATTTGTTCATTTAACTTTTCATTTTGCTCTCGAAGTGAGATCAGCTCTTCAGAATCAGTTGTAATTAAATCATCGTTTTCCATTGTATTGCGAAGTTGTTGATTTTCGTGTTTTAATTTATCAACAAGAATTTTATTTTTATTTAATTCAGATTGGAGATCCTGGCATAAAAATTCAAGAGTTTTTGATGAGTTTTCAGACGAAGATATTTCTTGAGGTAAAGTTTCGGATCTATCTCTATCAAGTTGATTTTTTCTTTCTTTAAGGGATTTATTTTCTTGGCTTAATTGTTCCATGTTTGCTTCAATTAAATTAATCTTTTCGATTAATTTCTGAATATTTGATTTTTTCTTAGATAATTCTGATTGAAGATTTTCCATTAAAGTTGCATTAACATCAGGAGGTGATTGAGTTTTTGATTCTAATTCATTGATTTGGATTTGTAATTTATTTATTTGGTTATCTTTATTATTTAATTGATCTACTTTCAATGATAATTCTCTGTTTAGATTTTTTATTTGCTCTTCAAGATTTTCAATTCGTTTTGAATATTCTGTTTGTAAATTAGATTTTTCTTGTTTAAGAAGGTTTTTCTCATCAACTGCTTTTTTGATGAATTCTTCAGATTTTTTAATCAAATTTATATTTTCTTCAATTTTTTTTCTTAGAAGGGCATTTTCCTCCTCTAATTTATCTAATTTATCTAATGCATCTCCTATTGCAGAGGGAGATTCGATTTCAGATTCTACTTTCTTTCTCCACATTCCTAAAAAATCATCAGATTCTTCTTCGGGCATTTTTATCAAAATTTTTTTTAATTTGTAAATCTTTTTATTTTAATATTATCCCTGAAAAATATCCTACTGAATAATCGGAGGGTCCTTTTCCGCCCATTTTTTCATAACTAGTATAATATTTTAGATTTTTACATTTAGTACCCCCTAATTTTTTACAAGTAAGCATTAAAGTAGTGATGGTTTGAGGGCCACAAACAGTAGTTTTCTGAGCGTTGTGTAGAGTCTTTTGCGGATTAAATTCTTCAAATGCATCAATGACTGCTTGATCTTGTTTTTTCATCTCTTCGAAATCTTTAGAAGGGTTTCTTACATTCTGAGGACGTTTATGAGTCATATCAGATGAGGCAACGATAATAACGTCTTTCTCAAATTTTTTTATCGCATTTGCTATATCTTCAGCTATTTTCTCAAGCTTATCAAAATTTTTAGTTGTAACTTTTATGGGAACAATCTTTATGTCTTTATCCATTGCACAATATTTTATAAAAGGTAATTGAACTTCAATATTATGTTCTCTTCCGAAAGGATATCCTATAAAAGCGGACTCATCATTAAGGATAATATCACTTTCTTCTATTATTTTTTCTGATAATTTGCCATCGATTTTTAAATCTCCTAGGGGGGTTTCCCATTCTCCCTCTTTCATTAGAGCAATTTTATTATATCCAATATGATCTGTTCCTAATATAATGACAGTATCTGGTATCTTTTCTTCAAATAAATTCAGATAGGTAAATGCTGCTGCTGGTGCAGAATAATCATAACCTGCGTGGGGAGCTGTACCCCCAATAGTCTCTCTTTCTCCTTTTTTTTTGGGATTTGGCAATCGCCCAGGTCCAAATTTTTGATCTTTAAATGCATCTTCAATTTTTCGCAAAAGTGCTGATTTTGTTCCTGGATAGAACTGTCCCGCTACGCTAGCTTTCCTTATAGCCATATTTTTTCACATATGATTATATTATCCTTTTACTAAGTAAATTAAAGACATAAGGATTTAAATAAATTTCATTTCATTTTTCTAAATAAAACTTGATTTAGAATAATAATAATAAAGTATTATAACTTATCATACATGATGAGTAAGTTAGAGAAAGAAGAAATCTCACTTGATGAGATAAATGAGCAAGAAATACCCGAGAAAATACCAACTAAGCTGATTAATTCAAGAGTGATTGTATTTAATCCACTTTATGCTTCCTATCTATATGTTAAAGAAGGGTTTTTTGGATCACCTTTAGGAATAAGCAAACCACGGTTGGAATATTTCTCTAAACCTTCCGAACTTTCACTATTAGAAGCTTACTATCTCCTTAAAAAAGAACGCATTTCCATTTATGATGTTGAAAATGAAAAAGCCTTGACAATTGAAGAATTTTATAATATCGCAACAAAAATACATGATAAATTTGAAGAAAAGTTCATTATTTATGAAGATTTGAGAGATAAGGGATATATCCCTCGTCCAGGCTTGAAATTTGGAGCAGATTTCGTTGTTTATAAGCGCGGTCCAGGTTTAGAGCATTCTCCTTTTATAGTTCATGCTTTACCGCATGATTCGAAAATAAGTGCTGTTGAAATTGTTCGAGCGGGAAGATTAGCAACCTCGGTAAGAAAAAAATTTGTTATTGCTAATCCTGATAAAAAGAGCTATTACTTTTTCGAATGGTTTAAACCCTAAATTATAGAAATTCTAATTATCATTATTATTACTATTGAGAATTCACAAGTAGAGGGGAACAAAAAAGATCCTATTTATTTAAATAATTTACTTAATAAAAAGTTAAGAATATCTTAGTACTCTGAGTAAATCTCCAATATCATGAATTCGATCAGCCAACTCCTCAAGAATCTTAATGCTATCACGAATCCTCAATAATAATCTGATATCCATATCCTCTTTGTCATATAAATAGTCTAAAAAGTCTCTAAAGATTAAATCTATCTCATTTTCAAGTTCATGTATGGTGGTGGTATTCTTAAATACCTTCTGGGGATTATCACGGAGATTTTTTATTGCTAACTTCAATGTATTTGTCATTTCTAAGATATTGTTAATCATCTTATGGTAGGTATTTTTCATCTCTTCATTAAATTGATCAATTGCATTAATATGTGATAAGATGTCAACAAATTCTAATGCAGAATTGATAACATTGTCCATACGCAATATTAAAGTCATATAATCTCCCACTCCTTGGGCACTTGCTTCAGAAAACTCTTTTATCAATCGAATTTTAATACTGTCAGCATCTTCTTCTAATAATAGCAATTTACTCTTTTTCTTCGCTAAATTTTTTTGGTTTGACTTTTTTGCTTCTTGCCAAGAAGTATAATAGACACCCATATCACTAACGACTTGATATAGGATTCTAGAATGCTCGATCAATAAAGAGGTCATTTCATCGATTGTGGTTGCCATTTCTTATTCAACTAATTAATTACTTGTATATATTATTAATATTATCTTAAAATTATTTAATTTATGTTTTAAAGAAATCAAAATTATTTTTAAAGAAATTAACATTATTGTAATATGCTTTATCTAAAAAAACTCAAATTTGGTGGATTTTAAGCTCTCAATGATATCTAAATGGAAGACCTATCTCAAGATCACTCAAGTCGCTTCAATTGCCAGACGCTATTTTGTCAATAATTTCTATGATGGAATGCTTACCATTCTTGGCAGTTTATTAGGGTTCCTTACTTATATCCTAACTGGGACACCGACAGTGGAAAGTCATATTATAATTCTTGCAGGTATAGGAACCTCTGTTAGCATGTTTATCTCCGGGTTTTCCGGTTCATATCTTTCTGAGAAAGCAGAAAGAAGGAAGATTCAAAATGAAATGGAACGAGCCATGGGGCGTTATGAGGAAGATGAGACTGAGGAGATAGAACAAAAAGTGGATATTGAAGAAATTGAAAAGGCTATGCTGACAGAATTCCCTAAAACTGCCTCTAATGTTAAAAAAATAAAAGTTTTTCAGAAACGTAAGGAAGAAAAAGTAAAGACCCTTTTTGAAAAAGCCGAAAGTTTCGCAAATAAAATTGTTTCGATTGTAAATGGAGGAGCTCCACTTCTCGGAGGTTTGGTACCTTTAATTCCATTCTTTTTTGTTCCAGAGGCTGGACTTATAACTTTTATAATATCATTTTTAATTATTACATTTTTTATAGTGCTTTTAGGAGTTTTTTTAGGGATTATTTCAAAAGGCTCAATAATAAAAAATGTTTTGCAGATGATATTAGCGTTTGTTGTTACGTTCCTAATTACAATGCCAATATTATTATTCACTCCATCCGCAGGTCCATAAAATGTTTAGCTTGCACATAATCCTATTATAAATTTATTATTAAAATTAAAAAAGAATAAGAGAGAATTCTTCTTATATACTTATTATCCTTTCAAAAAGGATATATATTCATATTAGAGGTGAAATGAAAATTAAAATAATCGAAATAGAAGGGATAGGAAAAGAATACGCTAAGGATTTGAATAAAGCAGGTATTGAAGAGGTGGAAGATTTAGTGAAATTGAGTTGGGATGATTTAGAAGGACTTGCTGAAAAAACAAAAATATCCCTAAAACTATTAGACAAATGGGCTGAGCATGCTGATTTGATTAGCCTTTTAGGTATTGGTCCGGAGTATGCGGAGGCTTTGAATAAAATAGGAATAGATTCAGTAAAAGAACTATCACATCGAAACCCAGAAAATACATTAAAAAAAATTGAAGAATTAGATAAAGAACAACCTGATGTCATAAGAAAATTGCCGGTTCTAGATCAACTAAAAGATTGGATTAAAGAAGCAAAAAAGAAATACGAAGAGAAAGGACCAGTCACGAAATTAATAAAAATCGAAGGAATTGGGGAGGAATATGTTAAGGATTTAAAAAAAGCAGGATTTGAAACATGCGAGCAACTACTTCCACTTTCAAAAGATGAAATTAAAGATTTGGCAAAGAAGACTGGTATCTCATCAAAATTAATTGATAGATGGCAGGAACATGCTGATTTAATGAGAATAAATGGTGTAGGTCCTGAATACGCGGAAGCACTTAATCAAATTGGAGTAGATTCAGTAAAAGAACTTGCGCAGAGAAACCCAGAAAATACACTAGAAAAAATAGAAAAAATGGATAAGAAAAAACCCGATATCATACGTAAATTACCTCTCCTAGATGAAGTTAAAGATTGGATTGACCAAGCAAAAGAATTATAATACCTTTTTTTATTACTAACTAAATTCTTTTTTATTTTTGTAAAATATCTAAATTCAAAGTCTTATTAGTTTTTCAAGATTTTAGGCTCAAATTTATTTTGAATTCTTCATTTTCGCAATTACTTAGACGTTATTTAAATTGAGATTTGCAAATTATGAAACATGTATGTGGAGTAGATATAGGTTCCCTTGCGACCAAAATAGTCTTATTAGATGATAACAAAAAAATGGTCGATTGGCGATTAAATCGATCGACCTATGATTTTAAACGTGTGGGACGAGATTTATTCAAAGAAATCTTAGAGAAAAACAATTTAAAACGATCAGATGTTTATGTGATTTCTACTGGATATGGAAGAAACACAATAGATTTTGCAGATGATAGGATTACCGAAATAACTGCTCATGCGAGAGGAGCTCAATCTTTCTATCCTGATGCACATTCAGTTATAGATATTGGAGGTCAAGATAGTAAAGCAATAGTTATGTCTTCCAAATCTGGCAATGTTATCGATTTTCAGATGAATGATAAATGCGCTGCTGGAACTGGGCGATTTTTAGAAGTTATGGCAAATGCATTAGATGTTCCTCTAGATAAGATGGGAGAACTTGCTTTAAACTCAAAAAAACCCGCTTCAATAAGTTCAACTTGTACTGTTTTTGCCGAAAGTGAAGTTATCAGTCTATTTGCTCAAGGGATGTCAAAAGAAAGCATCGCAGCAGGAATACATAAGTCCATTGCTAAGCGAGTAGCTGGTATGGCAAAAAGAATCGGTGTCGAGCCCCTTTTAGTTTTCTGTGGCGGAGTAGCAAAAAATATCGCAGTTAAAAAATATTTAGAAAAAGAATTGGGATTTGAAATCGTAAGACCAGAGTATCCACAGCTCACGGGAGCATTAGGAGCTGCGCTACTGGTAATGGATAAAAAAAATAATTAAATTCCTCTATCCCTTTGTAAAACTCTCTTTCTCGCTGAAGTAAAACTACAAGATAACCTTTTAATAAAATATCTAATCGTAACCTATTTGTAGTTAGCATTTTATATTTCCTTACGCAAATCTTTGGGGAAACTTGTTAGTTAACAACCTTTTTTGGCATTTAAATTAAAAATTTAATATATAATGTTTTTTAACGGCAAAAAATTAAAGTCAATATCTTTTCTAATTGAATGATAATTCTATGCTCTTTCTTTAAATCAATCAATTAATAATAAATAAAAAGTCTCGAATGAAAACTTGATCATGAATAAGTATAATCATAACAATGAGCAAAAAGTCAAAGAAAAAAAAAGAAATAATTCTATAAAAGTTCCTGAATCTCCATGGAAATACTCCAATAAAAAAGTAGTTAATAAGCTCAAGGTTGATCAAAGCTTCGGTCTCAGCAAGAATGAAATAGAATCAAGAAGGGATTTATTTGGTTCTAATGAAATGAAAAAAAAAGAGAAGAAAAGCGCTTTTGAAATATTGATAAAGCAATTTAAGAGTATGATAATAGTCCTTCTTCTTGTTGCAACCATTATTTCTTTTATTTTTGGTGAAATAATCGAAGGGATCGCAATCTCCGTTGTAATTGTTATCAATACCATAATTGGATTCTTTACAGAGTTAAAGGCAGCAAGATCAATGGAAGCTCTCTATGAATTAACCAAAGTTAAAACTAAAGTGAGAAGAGAGGGTGAAATATTTAAGATTTCTGCGGATGATTTAGTAGTAGGTGATATTGTACTCTTAAATGCAGGTGATCTAGTCCCCGCAGATTTGAGAATTATAACATCTTCGAAACTTCAAGCAAATGAATCATCTTTAACCGGTGAATCTATACCAGTCGAAAAAAGAAAAGAGAAAATTAAGGAGGAAGATACACCATTAGCAGAAAGACATAATATATTATATAAAGGAACTGCGATTACTCGAGGCTCAGCTGAAGGAATAGTTTTTGCAGTTGGAAAAGATACAGAATTAGGAAAGATATCCACTTTAGTTCAAGAAGCAGGAGAGGGAGAAACTCCCTTGACACGGAGATTACAAAAATTAGGAAGAAATCTTTTTTGGGTCACTTTAGCCATTGCTGCTTTAGTTGGTATAAGCGGAATTATCCAGAATAAAGATCTATTTTTGATGATAGAATCAGCTTTGGCCTTAGCAATTGCAACTGTACCGGAAGGTCTTCCGGTGGTTGCAACAATTTCTTTAGCACGTGGAATGTGGAGAATGGCAGAAAAAAATGCTCTTATAAATCGTCTTTCTGCGGTTGAGACCTTGGGATCAACAAACATAATTTGTACAGACAAGACGGGTACTTTAACAGAGAATAGAATGACATTAATAAAGATATATCAGCTTAAGAAAGTTATAGAGATTACGGGAAAAGGGTTCGATATGGAGGGTAAATTTTTGATAGATGATGAGGAAATTAACCCAGAAAAAATAGAACGCCTTTCTAGACTGATTAAAGTATGTATGTTATGTAATAATGCTACTATAAAAGAAGAGGAGAAAAATTCAGATAAAAACTTTGTAGGAGAACCTTTGGAAGTGGCATTATTAATTTTAGGTTCTAAAATTGGATTAGACTGTAAAGAGCTTTTAGAAAAATATCCGGAGATACGAGAAGAATCGTTTGATCCCAGTATTAATCGAATGGCAACTATAAATAAATTCAAGAATAAGTACTTAGTTTCTGTTAAAGGAGCACCAGAGGATGTTTTAGATGTATGTACCTCCTATTGCAGTGAAAATGGAATTCAAAATCTAACTCAAGAAATAAAGGATGATATTCTAAAGAAAAATAAAGAATTTGCAGAAAAAGGATTAAGAGTAATCGCAACAGCGTCTAAAGAAGTGGAAAGTCAAGATATTGATCCCTATTCAGAATTAGAATTCTTAGGACTTGTTGCTCTTTTAGATCCAGCTCGAAAGGAAGTTAAACCCGCTATTGAGATCTGTAAAAGAGCGGGAATAAAAATAATTATGATTACAGGTGATCAAGCCCCCACGGCACAATATATCGGAGACGAGCTAGGGCTAATAACTAATGAGGGATCTGAGGTCAAAGAGGGTCAATATATCAGACCTTATGAAGAATTATCAAGTGAAAAATTAAAAGAAATTGAGAATTCAACAATTTTTGCAAGAGTAGAGCCAGAGCAAAAATTAAATCTAATTGAAATTTATCAAAAAGAGGGATCAGTAGTTGCGATGACTGGGGACGGTGTAAATGATGCGCCTGCCCTTAGAAAGGCTAATATAGGGGTGGCTATGGGTAAGAGAGGGACCCAAGTAGCTCAAGAGGCAGCAGATATGATTTTAGAAGATGATAATTTTGAGACAATTACTACAGCAGTTGAAGAGGGGAGAATTATCACAGATAACATAAAAAAATTTGTTATCTATTTGCTTTCTTGTAATATTAGTGAAATTCTTTTAGTTTTTCTTGCATCTCTTTTAGGTATGCCTTTACCAATTCTACCACTTCAAATATTATTTCTAAACGTCGTCACGGATATATTTCCAGCCTTTGCCCTTACAGCAGGAGAAGGCACATCGGGAATAATGGATCGACCACCAAGAGATTCTGATAAACCTATTATAACAAAAAATCATTGGATAATTACTGCAATTTATGGATTTGGATTAACCCTTACCGTATTAGGAGCATTTGCTATTGCTCTTTATATATTGAATATTGATGAGGCGAGAGCAGTGTCAATTTCCTTCCTTACTTTAGCATTTGTACAACTTTGGCATGTCTTAAATATGAGAAGCTCTGGATCAAAATTAATTGATAATGAAGTTTTTAAAAATATCTATATCTGGGGAGCAATTGCTCTTAGTACTGTTTTAATTTTAATTGCTACCTATCTTCCAGGTCTTTCATTTGTTTTAAAAATAACCAATCCACAATTAGATGGTTGGCTTATAATTATAGGGATGAGTCTAATCCCTTTAATTCTTGGTCAAGTTTGGAAATCATATGGCAAAGAGATCTAATTTCTTTTATTTTGACTCTCTTTATAGTTTTTATCAATCGATTTTAGAAAACAATAACAATCATATTATTGAATGTAAGAAAATATTGAGCCTTTCTCTCTAAAGAATAAATTTTATCAAGAATATCCTCTTTTTTTGTATAATACAATTATTTTTGCTTAGAATTTTTATTATGCAATCATTGGAACTTTTATCTGAATTCACGACTTTTATTGAACAGAAGAAAGCACGGGGAAAAAAAATAATTGCATTTATTTCACATGATAATATTCCAGAAGAATTAATTGATGCGGCTGGATTTATTCCATTAAGAATGATTTTCGCAGGAGATGATTCATTAATGAACGCAAGTAATAATTTTTTACCTCCATCAACCTGTAGTTTTGCCCAGAGTTGCATCGGCTTCTTTTCCTTAAAACCAAATACATATAGATTCTTAGATTATGTCGATTATATCCTCCTTTCAAATCACTGTGTATCTGATATCGTAGTATCTGAAATTATCTGCGATAATTTTAATATTGATAGAATTAATTTTTATGTTTCTTATACACGTAATGAAAATGCATTAAAATATTATAGGATCGAATTAAATCTTTTAAGAGAGAAACTTGAAGAAATTAAAGGGGAGAAAATTCCAGATGAAGAAATTAGAAGAAGCATAATTAAATACAATACTTTTAAGAAGACTTTATGTAAAGTTAAAGATTTAAACATCAAAGGATCCGAAAAACTAAAAGCTTATCAAAGAGCAATGTTATTTGGTCCAGAATTTCAACCAGAGTTAGAAAAATTTATTGAAGAAAATAAGAATAGAAATGAAATTGAAAAAAATAATGCTAAACCTATTATTTTAACGGGATGCTCCATTTTCATTGGAGATTACTTAATTGATATGATTGAAGAGAGTGGAGGAAATATTGTTTTTTTTGACAGTTGGATTGGACATAATTATTATTCGCAAATAATTTCTGAAAAAATTTTAGAAAAAATACATGATCCTATAGATTTGTTTGTTAAAAGATTTGAAAATAATATACATGGCGATCATACAGTTCCTGATACACTCGAAGAAAAACTAACTTTCTTAGAAAATTATATAAATAGCTTTCAAAAAGTATACGGGAAGAAATTAGGAGTAATTAATCATATTATCAAATTTTGTGATCATTTTAGCTTAATTCAGTCAATGTTTAAAGAAAAACTGCAAGAAAGAGGAATTCAAGTTCTTAATTTGGAAAGGGACTATTCTAGATCAATAAGAGGTCAGCTCACCACGAGAATTGAAGCCTTTATGGAGATGATTTAAATAAAATGAGTTTATTTACAGATGATATTGTAACTTTCAAATCTGTTCTCAGATTAGCATATAATTTTTTAGCGGGAAGAGAATACCTAAAAAGGAAAAAATTTAAAGAGAGAAAAAGGTTAATTTCCGTTGCGCTTCCATTTTCAGATTTAATCTTTTCTGCTGGAGCTATTCCCGTGTTTCCTATTCGGATGGAGAAATTTAAAGTCAACGCCTATCTAAATGCTTTAAATTCAGCGAAAAGCTTAATCGGTTGGGATTTAACAACCAAGTTATTAAGTTTCGTTCGTCAGTTTGATGTATTAAAAATTCTAGATACTGTTCTTGATGATGTTATCCATACAATTAACGAGAAATATAATGAACTTTATGATTTAGGTATTGAGAATGGAATACCAAGTGATTTTTGTTATGGGATAACAGGCCTTACCGGGATGTTTATCTCAAAAGGTCACAATGTTGATGCAAATATCAATTTTACCATTCGGTGCTCAGCATGGAATAAATATTCTGAATCTCTAAAGCAATATGTTCCAAAACAAATTTGGGTTGACGTTCCACCCAGAGAATATGGGAATGCTGTGGAATTACTTACTGATAATATATCAAAAGCTATTTCAGATTTAGAAGAAGTAACTGGCAATTTAGTCACTGATAATAGTTTGAAAAAACAATTTCGGATTGGAAATCAAATAAAAAGATATTATAAGACAGTTTTATATGAAGTTAGCTCATCTGATTTCTACCCGTGCAATCCCGCAACTTTTGCAGAAATTCTAGCATTGTTAGGGTTGAGTTTTCAAGATTATAACTCAAATGCACAGCGTTATTTAGAAAATTTTAGTTATTTAGTTAAAGAAATGAGACAAAGAATAGATAAAGGGATAGGTATGGATGTCTCAAAGATGCCTCGTGTTATGATTACTCCAGTATTTGGCGGATGGGAACCGGAAACTCATGAGATACTTCATAAATTAGGCGCCAGGACTATATATGCAGACTGGGAAATATTGAAGTTATTGGAAGAAATCCCGGTCGGACGAAATTCAAATCCTGTTGAAGATTATGCCCACTTCATATTAAATGCAACAATGCGGGGGATTGGATGTGATCAGGAAGCATTAACGGACAGTTATATTGAGACCGCTAAGGATCTTAACGTGGACGGAATAATCTTCAATCAAATCTTCGGTTGCCACTCAATAAGCAATTGTTATTCCCTTTTACGACGTAAGATAAGAAAGAAGCTTGAGATTCCTACAACTGTTATCAATTTTAATAAGATCGGTGAAAATATAGAACAAGTAAAAACTCGACTGGGAGCTTTTATGGAGATGTTCGGATAAAATCTATGGAAAATAAAGAATTAGAATTTTTGAAAATTTTGATAATTTAATATCTCCTATTTCTTTTAAATCATACAAAGTATAAGGAAGTTCATGGGTTTTATGGATAACATAGATAAACTCTGCCGCTATTTGAAGAAGTCCGAGGGTTTTAATAAATGAGGTTCTTCTTCCTCTTCCTTTTCTTTTTTAGCTTTTTCATGAGGATCAACCCAATCAGAATCTTGGTCTTGAGCCCCCGTAGACGCAGATGTATTGCTAGGTTTTTTTAAGCCTGGAGCATTAATTTCTGGAGAGATTTCTTCTGGTTGTTGCCCAACAGGTACTTGCTCTGATGAGGCAATTGCAGCTTTAGGAATAACTCCGCTTCCACTTAGTGTTTGTAATTCGCTCATTATCTTTTCTAAATTCATTGTTGATAATGATCGATTCATGGTATCCATGATTTCTCTTAAGGATTTTGAAGTTTCTCTCAATCCTTGGGGATTGATTCCAGTTAGTAAAGAATCTAAATTAGTATTAATATTTTCATTCAAATCTTTTAATGAATCTATAACTGTTTCCCAGTGTTTATTCATTTGAGATTCGATTGCTTTGACCATTTTAATTGTTTCGTTCATGAAGTTCACATGTGCCTCATATCGTTCCTCATCTTTAGCTCTTAATTCTGAGATTAACATTATTAATTTTCTCAATGACTCTTTTTCTTCACTCATTTTGAAATCATTATTTTCTGTAATTATTTTTCTATTTAATAATAACAATTATGATTTTTATATCTGACTCATTAAATTAGAAAATACTAATATGAGTCATTATTAACTAATATTTATTCAATTGTAAAGTCTCAATATTTAATTTTTATTTAATCTAACTTCAAGTTCCCAGTTCGGTTTAGAAAACTCTTAAAGCAAAAATTTATATTCGCTAAATTTATTATTTATAGAGATTATTTTAAATTAATCCCGTTAAAAGTATTTTTATAAAAAACAAAAAGTATTTTTTAGAAGATGGAAAAAATTTAAGTATTTTAATAATAATTTAAAAAATGAAAGAAATCTTTTTAAACAAAAATTTTTATTTATAATCATTCTTAAAAAATGAGAGAATTATGGGGCTTTCTAAAAAGGAATTTTTTATAAAAGATTTAGTAATTGATGATGATTATGGAATTATAAATTCTGACGCCACAGTTAAAGAAGCTGCGAAAGAAATGAAGCAATTAGGCATTCCGGATCTAGTAGTAATTGAAAAGGAAACGGATAAAATACTAGGAGTCATTGGAGATTTTGATATTTTACAAAATGTGATAGCTGAAGATGCAGATCCAAATAACGCGAAAGTTGTTGATTCAATGTATATTATTACTCCTGTCACATTAGAAACTCCAGTTGAGGAAGCTTTTAACAGAATGCGGGATTTACAAGTTAATGTTGTTCCAGTAGTAAAAGATGAAAAATTAATAGGAGTGTGTACTATCCAAGATTGTTGGAGTTATATACCAGATCAGATAGTTGACGAAGTAGGATTAATACCGATAAAAAATACTAAAATTGTAGAGTTTTGGTTTGCAAGTGTTGCTTCAATATTAGCACTTTTACTAGGAGTTATCTTACCTATGGCAGGAATTTTTAGTTTTTTTGATGCTGATCAGTCAGATATTCTAAATTTTCTTGGAATTGCAGATATTCGAGGCGGGATCGTGACATTCCATCTTTTTGAAGCAAGAGGGACTGATTTTTTTATATCCATTACAGATATAATCGCAAGGCATGGAGGAATTTGGATTTTATTGTTAATCTGTAGTATTTTTGTACTCGTTTTTGGTGTCATAGGGATGTTTTCAATTATATATAATAGTTTCATAGATACCCGATATATTCAATCTGGTAAACTGATTAGATATTTTTTTCCAGGACTTTTCATAGTATTTCTGTCTTTAGAATGGATTTTATATGCACTTGCTTTGGGATTTGCTGAACCATCTATCAGTTTTACTATTGATGGTTTAGGTTTAACGATGTCAATAATTTCTATGATTTTTATGTTATTAGCAATTTTTCGAGACTATATCTTTCGTGAAAACGAAATTTCAAAAAAAGGGATAAGTGAGGAGATCTAAAAATGCCCCGAGGAGGGGGTGTTAGAGGATCAAGAATAGGAGGCTTTTCCACAAGTGGTTTTAGAGGGGGTGGTTTTAGAGGTGGCCCTGTAGGATTTCGTACTAGCACCATTAGAAGCTCTGGAAGACCTTTTGGGAGAACAGGAGCAACAAGAACTGTTTCTAGACCCCCTACTGGACCCTATCACCATAATTATTATAGACCAAGGCATAGATATTATGGATATTGGTATTATCCTTGGTATCGTAGATTTTGGTACTCCCCATTCTGGGCGGGATATTATTATAGACCATGGTATTATTCACCTGCATATATTGGAGGAGGAATTGTGATTAGCATCATTCTAGCATTAATATTATTACCTTTAATTGGTGTGAGCTTCGCATTTCCATTTGACAATGCTGATCCCTCGGGAAATGTTAATTATCGATCTACTGAAATTCTTTATTATAATGAATATTGGTATGAGTATGAATATATAGAAGCAGGAAATAGAATAACCTATTCAGTAGAGTCATCCCCAAGTTATATAAGTTTTGCATTATGGGATCAGTCTTTTGAAAATTTCCCAACCATAAGTAAGAATGGTAACATTAGTGATACAATCGATGATATTCTACTGAATGAATATGAAGATTGGACTACATTTCTCAGGCCGGGATCTTCAATTGAATATGAGTATAATGCAAGTGAAAATATCGATTTTTTCATTGCTGATGCATCGGATTTGTATATATGGAATCAATTCGGAAATCCAACATTTTTTGTTGAGAAATTGAATATGAATGAGAGTTCTGGCGTTTTTAATATTAATGTTGCAAAAGATTATTATCTAGTTTGGTATAATGAAGATGCTGAATCTATTGATGTAACTTATAATATAAATTATACAGCTGCGAATGTAATAGATTTGACACAAGCAGATTTTTATAATCTTACAGTAAATAGTATCGCTCAAACAGAGATTATTGTTCCTAGGGATGGACAATGGTATTTCTACATTTATTTTGATCCTATGGACTCTCCAGAAGAAACAACTTCTATAACCTTTGATGTAACGTATGAAACTGGAATTAGTTCCAGCTCTAAATGGATTTCTATTCAACCAATTTTAATAATTATTATCGTTGTAATAATGATTATTATAATTGGTGCTTTTTTAGCAAGAAAAGGACAAAAAAAAGCAAAAGAAAAAAGGATTGGAATTAATACTCAAACAAAAATAGTTTCAGGTGAAACTAAAGAATCTATCCAAAAAGTCTCTCCTTATAAAGGTATTACTCCATCAAAGCGAGAATGTTTACGATGTGGTGCGGAATTAACCCCAAACCAGCAATTTTGCCATGTTTGTGGAGGTAAAGTTGAGGGAAGAAAAATAGTTTCTAGTTTTGAAGTCACCCCTTCAGAATCTGATACTTGTATCTATTGTGGTAATTCAATCAATCAAGGAGATAAATATTGCACTTACTGTGGAACTAAAATTGGTACATAAATTTAATTATAAATTTTTTTTATAATATTTTTCCTATATCATTTCTTATTATAATTTGATTAATTTTTTTAGTATCCATATAAATATTAACAATTATCTGCCAAATATTTTTAAATCTAATATTTTTAATACAAGTTAAATTTGAAGATAAAATTATAATCAAAAAAGAGGGAAAATTTTAATGAAAGAAATAAATAATAGTTGGAAAGATCATCCAAATTTGTATGAGATAAATACTTGGCCTTGGTTAACAGAATTATCTGAAATATATAATGAGGAGAAAAAACTTGATAATATCCCAGATGAAATTTTCCAGAAATATATAAAAAATTTTGATGCTGTTTGGCTTATGGGTGTCTGGGAAAGGAGCCCAGCAAGCAAAAGAATTGCCCAAGAACTTCCAGGTCTTCAAAAGGAGTACAAAAAGGCCATAGAACATGTAAAGGAGGAGGAAATTATTGGGTCCCCTTATGCAGTTTATTATTATCATGTTGACAAAAATTTAGGAGGGAGAGAGGCATTAATTAGATTTAGGGAAAAATTAAAAGAAGATAATATTAAATTGGTACTGGATTATGTACCAAATCATGTAGCAAGAGATCATATGTGGACTTTAGAAAAATCAGATATGTTTATTGAAGGAAAATGGGAAGATATGAATGCTAATCCTGATAGTTATTTTTCTTCGTATGGAAGGATATTAGCACATGGGAAGGATCCCTATTTTCCAGCATGGACTGATACGGTGCAAATAAACGCATTCTCCTTAGAAGCAAGAGATAAGGCAGTACACACGATAAATTCAATTTCTGAAATTTGTGACGGGGTTCGGTGCGATATGGCAATGTTAGTCACAAATGAGGTTCTTAAAAGAACATGGAGTGATAAAGTTGGAGAACAACCTGAAAAGGATTTTTGGGAAGAAATTATACCTAAAGTCAAAGATAACCATCCGAATTTCAAATTTATTGCGGAAGTTTATTGGGATATGGAATGGAAATTAATGCAGCAGGGTTTTGATTATTGTTATGATAAAAAATTATATGATATAATAATAAATGGAAAAGTTGGAGATATAAGAGAATATTTACATGCTGATTTTAATTATCAAAAAAAACTCATTCGATTTATTGAAAATCATGATGAAAAGAGATCGGTTAAAGCATTGGGTATTTTAAAATCAAAAGCTGCAGCAATTATAGTATTAACCCTTCCCGGAATGGGATTAATTCATGAAGGTCAAATGAAGGGTTATGAAATTAGAATCCCAGTTCAATTGAAAAGAAGAATGAATGAAATGGTAAAAAATAACATGCTAGAATTTTATCGTTCACTTTTGGCAATAATTAAGGATAATGATATTAAAAAAAATAATTGGGAATTATGTAATGTCACCCAAACAAACCAAGAAGATCAATCAAATAAATATCTCATTTCTTATCATTGGTGGAATGACCAAGAACATTACTTATTTATAATCAATTTTAGTGAGAATTTTTCAAAGGGAAGAATAAAAATTCCTACCCTTTATTTAACATCGGGAAAATTAAAGTTCAAAAATCTATTTACTGATGAAATTTTAAGATATGATGCTTCTGAAATTCAAGATAATGGCTTTAAAGTTGAGTTAGCTAGTTGGAAATATAATATATTCCATATTAGTTCTTAATTATATTTTTTAAATATTTTTTTTCCAAAATCGTTCTAAAGAAACAAGTAGAAGATATATTATTAAAGATTGAACTCCTGAACATATTTTTAAAAATTAATATAAATTAAGAAAATAATTAAGAAACAAAAAAATTTGTAAATTATATGATACCTAATAATAGAAGATTAGTTGAAGCATTAATTAAAAAAGGAGTTCATATTCCTAATCCATCTACTATTGAGATCGGAGAAGAAGTTGATTTAAATTTTATCTCAGCTGAAGGGGTTATTATACATTCAGGGTGTAAAATATTTGGAGAAAAGACTCTTATTATGTCAAATGTGGAATTAGGTGCTAGATCTCCGGTCACTATTAATAATTGTCAATTAGGTAGGAATGTTGAGTTAAAAGGGGGTTACTTTGAAGAATCTACTTTCTTAGATTCCGCGAATATGGGAGATGGTGCAGAAGTGAGAAAAGGGTGTTTATTAGAAGAAAATGCAAATGGAGCTCATACTGTCGGGCTTAAACAAACAATACTCTTTCCATTTGTTACATTAGGCAGTATAATTAATTCTTGTGATATTTTAATGGCTGGGGGAACAAGTAGGAAAAATCATAGTGAGGTGGGGAGTTCCTATATTCATTTTAATTATACGCCTAATCAAGATAAAGCAACTGCGTCTTTGATCGGTGATGTTGCTCATGGAGTTATGCTTAATAAGCCTCCTATCTTTTTAGGTGGTCAAGGTGGTTTAGTAGGACCAGCTATTATTGGATATAATACAGTTATTGCTGCAGGTGTCATTTATCGAGATGATTGTCCCCAAGGGAGTAAGCTACTAAGGAATAAGGAAGAAATCAAGGAAGATTTAGAGTTCTATCCTGGCATATATTGGAATATAAAAAGAAAAGTACTCAATTGTGTTCAATATATAGCAAACATAATAGCCCTTAAACAATGGTATCTTTTTGTGCGTCAGAGATTTTTTCAAGGAAATAAGTTGGATAATAAGCTTTTTGAAGGAGCCATGGAAAAAATAGAGATTATTTTGGAGGAGAGATTAAAAAGATTTATAGATCTAGCTAATAAAATGGAGAAATCAATTAAATTATATGAATCGATTATGGGTGATCAAGTTTCAAAAACACTCTTAACTCAAAAAAAAGAACTTTTTGAAAATATTGAAGTTATAGAAAATATTTTTAATAAATACATTTCATATAGGGGAGATATTGAAAAGAGAGATGAGTTTCTGAACAGGATTGATACAAATCTTGATTACATCAAAGCAATAAAAGCATTAGATAAAGAGTCCTCAGAGATTGGAACTAAATGGCTCTTGAGTATCATTAATGAGATAAGAGAAAAAGTGATTCAGAATTTGCCTTCTTTTGTGTAAATTTCTTTTAGTGAACAGTAACAGTTTTACTAAGATTTAATGGTTTATCAGGATCTAAATTTGAGCTGATAGAAGCATAATAAGCTAATAATTGTAAGGCTGGTGTAAATGTAATAGGACTGAAGATATTATGATATTTATCACCAGGTTGTGGGATTTTTATCACCATATCACTTAAATTTGCTATTTTTTCATCATTCTCAACAACTAAAGAAATTATCTTACCTCCTCGTGATTTAAACTCCATTACATTACCAATTAAGCGCTGATATGTTTCATCTGGGGGAGCTACAAATATAATCGGGAATCCTTCTCTAACTAAAGAAATTGGTCCATGCTTCGCATGAGCTGCTGAATACCCCTCTATAAATCGACATGCAACTTCTTTTAACTTTAATCCTCCCTCTTTCGCAGTTGCGATTGATATACCTCTTGCTAAAAAGAAAAAGTTTTTACTTTTTTGTAAGGTCTCCACAATCGCTTTGATTAAATCTACATTATTTTCTAAAAAATTCTTAATAATTTCAGGGGTGGAGTATAAAGCATCGTAATATTTTTCAATTTCCTCTTGAGGTTCGATTTTTCTGAACTTAGCAATTTCTAAAGCAAGCAAAGCTAACGTAAGAACTTGAGTACAATATGTTTTAGTTGCTGCGACTCCAATTTCTGGTCCTGCTTGGGTTAAAATAAATCTATCAGAATATCGTGTGATTGAGGATCCAACAACATTAGTAATCGATAATATTTTGATATCTTTTCTTTGCTTTTTCGCCCATCTTATCGCTTCAATAGTATCGATAGTTTCTCCTGATTGGGAAACAGCGATGATAACGGAATTTTCTCTTAAAGAATTACCTAATTGATTTTTAAATTCGGAACATTCAATCGCATGAATATATTTATCTAAAAAACGAGTTATTATATATTTACCTGCTAAAGATGCATAAAATGAAGTACCCGCTGCAGTAATATATATATTATCTGCAGACCAAATATCATGTGCGAAGAGTCTTAAATTCCTCTCAGAAATTTTTAATGTTCGATTCAAAGCGGTTGGTTCCTCGTATATTTCCTTGAGCATGAAATGTTCAAAACCTCCTTTTTCTGCAGCATCGATACTCCAGTCTATTTTCTGCATTTCTTTCTCAATTTTTTGATCATTTTCAAGATCAAAAAACTGTACCTCGTTCGCTTTTAAAATAGCAATCTCATTATCTTCCATAAGATAGCAATTTCGTGTCAATGGTAAAAACGCAGGAATATCAGAGGCACAATAAGTGGTTTTTCCCTCATCTATTCCAATTACTAAAGGTGATTCATAACGAGCAACAATAATTGAATCAGGAGTGTATGCGGAACAAACTGCAATAGCATATGAACCCTTACATTTATCTAACGCTTCTTTTACCGCTTGTTTTAGACTGGAATTTTTTTGCATTGATTCTTCAATTAAATGAGCAATAACTTCTGTATCTGTTTCTGAATTAAATTTATGTCCTCTTGATAAGAGTTCTTCCTTTAAATCTAAGAAATTTTCAATAATTCCATTATGAACAACAGCAATTTTTCCAGAACAATCAGTATGGGGATGACTATTTAATTTAGTAGGTGCTCCATGTGTTGCCCATCTAGTGTGAGCAAGAGCAATTTTAGAACCTTTTGGAAAGTCAGTTAAGTCTATTTTTTTATGAATGTCGTCGATTTTTCCTGCTCCTTTTTTAATACACAAATTAGAATCATATTGAGCCACTATTCCACAAGAATCATATCCTCGATATTCCAGCCTCTTAATTCCTTCGTAAGCAAGTTTTCCTATCGAAATATTTTCTTGTCCAGTAATGATTCCAAAGATTCCACACATAGCAAAATTACGTTATTTTTTCTTAGAAATTAAAATATATCAAAATTTTTTAAGATTATCCTATCTTTCTTAATATATTCAATTTAAACGAATATATATTTGAAAATTTTAATATCTTATATTAAAAAAATTAAATTTCTAAAATATTTAGATTTAATTTAAAAAAATTGTTTAAAAAGTTAATTTAGGGATTTGTTATGACAATAAAAGTTATTATTACTAGAGATTTTGACCATATGAGTGAAATCGCAGCTGAAATTGTAAAGGATTTAATACTTAAAATATTAAAAAAAAAGGAAGAATTAGTTTTTGGATTAGCAACTGGACATTCACCCACAGGCCTGTATAAAAATTTAGCGAACTTTCTCAATTCAAATGAGATTGACAACAAGCGTTTTTGCAGCTTTAATCTTGATGAATATATAGGTTTACCTGGAGAAAATGCACAACAAAGAGTTCTACATCCTGAAAGTTATTGTTACTTTATGATCCAAGAATTTTTTGGACTTCTTAATAAAAAATTTAGAGAGACGAATGTTCCTTTTGGAAATTTGATTGATCAAAAAACACTCACAAAAGAACTTGATATCCATCCTAATGATTACATAGAATTAGGTAAGGATGCTGGAAAATCAATTATGATAAAAGAAAAAACGGAATCAAAATATTTAGCGTGGATACGCGAGACTATTTTAAATGCTTATTTAAAAAAAATTGAAAATGTAGGAGGTATAGATTTACAGATTATTGGAGTAGGAGGTAGAGGTCACGTAGCCTTTCATGAATCTGGAATTCCTTTTGAAGGTAGTGATATGATGCTAATTAAGCTTGATGAAAATACAATCAATAATGCGATTAAGGATGGTCATTTTTCAAATAGAGACAATTCCCCACATTATGCTATCAGTATGGGGACAGAATTGGTTTATAAGGCTAAAAACATAATTTTATTAGCAAGTGGAACACGAAAAACTGATCCTGTCGCAGAATCATTATTAAACACACCCACTCCAGAAGTGCCTATTTCCTATGGTCAGAAATATTCTGAAAAGGGAGGGAATCTAATATATATCCTCGATAAAATTGCAGCTCAAAAACTAATGACTAATAGAAGAATATTGGAAAAGAAGGGAATTGAATTTAAACTTATAGAATACTAGTCGCGATAAAATTTATCGTATTAATCTATATTACCCGATAATTATTATAGGATTTTATAATTGTATTTAAATTATATTAAATCCAGTTTTATCATTTTCTCTTCAGCCATTTTGTTCATTCTTTTTGAGGCTTCTAAATTTTCAGTTGATTCTCCTGAAATTCTTAAATATGGACTGGTCCCAGAACGTCGTATTAAAATCCAACCATCATTATAATCAATCCTTACTCCATCCATCTTATTAATATTCTTTATTTCTTTTCCTTCAGAATTAAGAACCTCTTTCATTTCATCGATAATTTTATTGTTTATTTCTTCAGTAAAGGGGATATCTTCCTTTAATTTGAAGGCGTCACGATAATAAGGATACTCAGGAATGTCACTAAGTAATTCTCGTAAACTTAAATTTGATTCACTAATCATTTTTAGAACTTTAGCGATTGTAAATATTGAATCTGGTCCAAGATGCGACTCAGGCCATATATAAGTTCCCGATGTTTCTCCACCTAAAAATCCCCCTTGCTCTTCTAATGCTTGAGCAACCTTAATATCTCCAACTTCAGTTCTAATTATTTCACAACCTAAAGGATTTAAACTATCATCTATTAGACTTGAGGAATTAATAGGTGTGGCAACTTTCATATTCTCATTTGATATTTGATCTTTATTTCTCTTCAAATAATCAACTGCCATTAATGTTAAGAGACGAATTGGGTCAACAATTGTTCCATTTTCGTCAAGAAATATTACTCGATCAGCATCACCATCAAGAGCAATTCCAATATCATCTATATCTGATGTTCTAAGAAATTTAGCTATTTGAACTAAATTTTCTTTACTTGGTTCTGAATTGCGACCTGGAAATTTTCCATCCATTTGAGCATTAATAGTCATTAAATTTACATCATATTCACTTAATAATTGTGGAACAATATTACATCCTGCTCCATTTCCAGGATCAACTATAGCATGTAATTGACTTCCATTGAATTTTATTTGATGTGTAATTTGCGCAATATGCGCATCATTTATATCATTTACATGCGATACAGTCCCTACTCCATCCCATTCTATATTAAGAAAAGCTTTATCAGTATAGATCTTTTCAATTTCTTCTTCTTGCTCTTCAATATAGCCCATTCCTGTAGGATTCCAGAATTTTAGACCAATATATTCAGGTGTATTATGTGAGGCAGTGATAACAACTCCACAATCGGCTCCCAAATAACGTAAAGACATTGCTAAGGTAGGTGTGGAGACAATTCCTAATGTTTTAACAATACAACCAGTACTAACGAGGCCTGATATTAATGCATATTCAATGGGTAAGGCACTAGTTCTTATATCTTTTCCGATCACAACAGTGGCCTTTCCATTCAAATAGGTTCCTAGTGCTAACCCAACTTCTAAAGCCATCTGAGGAGTTAACATAACATCTGTGTTGTCATAATTGCTAAAAATTCTCCTAATACCGCTTGTCCCAAAAATTGTTCTTGACATTATTTTCTTCCTTTTAATTTAATTATAATATTTGATATTTTTAGTAATATTAAAAAACTATTTAATTTAAATTTTTAAGTTCTTGAGTTGAGAACTCTTAAAAGTATCAAAGATAGAATTTAACAATTTTAATAGTTGATTATCTAATATATTATAGGATTAAGGCGGGATTATGAGTTTCAATTTAAACTTGAATAGATTTGACATCAAAATGTCCTAAAAATATGGGAGATTTTCTATAACTCAAAATTGGTTTGATAAGAAAAAGGAAAATCTTAACTTTTAAAACAATAAAATATTAAATTTCAAAATAATTCACTTATAAGAGAATATGCTTTTTATTAAAGAGTATGAAGTTGAAACTTAGCTATGATTTTCCAAGGTTTATACAATATATTAGATCTATACTTAAATGAAAGTGGAATATTTTATCAAAATGTAGACCAATATATTAAAAAAAATATAGATGATATTCCATTCGATATGAAGGATTTAGATGAATCTTTAGAATTTATTCTAGAAAATTTAAAAAATAAATTAATTGGATTGGGTTTGTCTAAGACAGAAATAGAAAATAAATTCTCTGACCCATTTCTAACTTTCGAGGAAATAGAGGAAAATAATATAAGATCTGCCTTTGATTTATATAAAGAGAAAATAGCTCCGATATTTTATGAAATTTTGTTGGAAAAAATTGTTGATTATCTTGTTAATTCTGAAGTTGCTCCACTTATGTTGAATCTAAAATCCCAGGGTTTATTACCTCTTGAATTTATAATGGAACTTAGAAAATTAAAAACAAAGTTGGAGAATAATCCTGAAAAGATGGAAAATCTAAGAAAATATGTTAATATTAAAAATAAGATAATGCAAAAATTTAGGCAGAATAAGTGTGAAATTGAAAGGTTAGAAGACATCAGAGATCCAGGGGATAAGCTCCAGTTAGTGTATATGATTTATAGAATTATCAATTTTTTTCATTTAGAGAGATTATTTGATTTTTCTCATATAGAAATTTACTTAGAAAACAATATAGATGAATGGCTTACTTCAGTTCCATTAATTACTTTAAAAAACCCAGATATCTATTTCTGCGGTCTTTATTTAGCAACTAATTTGGGAGTTGAAATCGATAAAGAAGAAGTAAAACGCTTCTTATTAGAGTTATACAATGAGTTTATCGATGAATTTGACGCACCAATTATAGAAGCGACTGATCAGATTTATTATTTTTACAAATCTATTAAAATGATTAATTTAGATCTTTATGAAGAAGAAATTGAAAATTTGATGAGAGCTGATTCTTCTTTTTTTGAAAAAGATTACTTAAGAAGTTTAGAAACTTCACAACTCGTAGTTATTTTAAAATTATATAAATTATTAGGATTTTATGAAAAAATTGAGAATTCAAAGATTAGAGCGATTTTAGATGAGATAAACAAACGAATTACACCAGAGGGAATTCTTCAATATCGAGATGGCATAATATCATCTGAGGCATCCTATTATGTGTTATTTAATGCTTATATGAGAGATGAATTAGAATACCTTAAGAATTTTAGAATTCTAAATAGTGTTGTTGAGAGAATTTATAGGAATCTAGAAATTATCGATTTTTGTAGGAATACTAATTTTGATTTAGTGAGTGAAATTTTTTATTCTTGTGAAAGCTTAAAACTATTTAATTGTATTGAAACAAAAGAAATGATATTCCATTTAGCACGGTATTTATTTCCTGAGGAGATCCTTGGGAATGGGTTATTTAGAAGGGAGATTGACAGAGAGACGGCAAATTTTCGTCATCTAAAAGTAAACAAGTTAACAGGGCAGACTATCTACTAAATATTATTAGTTTTTCTTCTAAATTTTTCCTGATTATTAAAATCTATAAACAAAATCTTAATTTATTTAAATTAATTTTATAAATCACTTTAATTGAAAGAAGATGTGATATTGTGAAGTTTGAAGATTTTGAACTAATTTATAAAGAGAATCGGGCTGATATCAAAAATAAAGAAGAGATTGTAAAAGATTTAAAAGAAAAGATTGGAGAAAAGAATGTTTCAACTAATGAAATAGATCAAATGGCATATACCAGAGATTCATCGCTTATTTCATTAAATTGGACCATTGAAGGAAAAATTGCGGGATTACCTGACATTATCACCTGGCCAGAAAATTCGAATCAAATTTGTGAAATATTAAAAATAGCAAATAGAGAAAAAGTTCCTGTGGTTCCTTTTGCAGAAGGCTCTGGGGTTGTAGGAGGAGCGATTCCTATAAGAGGCGGAATAATAATCGATATGAAAAGATTAAATAAAATTATTGAAATAAATGACGAAAATCTATCTGTAACCGTTCAAACAGGAATGAATGGTATGAATTTAGAAAGATATTTGAATTCTAAGGGATACACGGGAGGTCATATACCCCAATCATTATATACATCATCAGTAGGGGGTTGGATCGCCCATAAGGCAGCAGGACAATTCTCTACTAAATATGGCAAAATCGAGGATATTATTTTAGGCATGCAAGTTATTTTACCAAATGGAGAGATTATAAATTTTGATCCTATAGCAAGAGCAGCGACGGGTCCTCAACTTGACAAATATTTTATTGGCAGTGAAGGTACATTAGGAATTGTTTCTCAAGCTACCCTTAAAATCTGGCCATATCCAGAAAAGAGAACTCTTATTTCATACGCTTTTCCAAAAATAGAGGATGCATTAAAGGCAGTCCGTTTAACTTTACGGGAGCAGATTTACCCTGCAGTAGTGAGGATTTATGATGCTCATGAAACAGCGAGACATTTTGAACATATCGAAAAAGCTAAAGATAAAGTAATGACCGTGTTTGTTTGCGAAGGTAATAAAGAATTAGTTGATCTAGAAGAAAAAATTACCCGGGAAAAATGTGAAGAGCGATCTGGCGTTTATTGTGGAGTGGAACCCGTAGAGCATTGGTTTGAAACTCGGTTTAAAGTGACTGAAACTTCAATGTTTCCTCCATATAAAATTGTTGCAGATACTATAGAAGTCTCTATAATGTGGGACAATGCATCTGAGTTATATCATTCTGTACTTGAATCCACAAGCAAAGTTGAGGGCAATTTATTAATTACAGCACATATTTCTCATTTTTACCCAAATGGAGCTGGTTTTTATTTTACTTTTGGAGGTGTTCCCGGTAAAGGAAAATCTGAATTTGATTTCTATAAAGAATGTTGGAATGCCACCATTAAAGCAGTTTTGGATGTTGGGGGTTCTATCGCCCATCATCATGGAATTGGTATAAATCGATCTCACTGGATGGAAAAAGAATGGGGTAATGGGTATCAAATCATGAAAAACTTCAAAAAAATTCTTGATCCAAATAACATCCTTAATCCTGGAAAAATATATGAAAAAATATGGGAAACCCCATCAAAAGGAGGTCTTGATTAAAAATGGGAATATTTGATACTCTAAAAAAATATAAATGGATGCTTCCCCTGATACAAAACGCTGAGAGGAATGTGAGACGAAAATTGTTAAAAAATGTGAGAAAGAAAAAAGAAAATTTTTATCCAGAAGGTGAATTCGATGCTGATATCAAAAATCTAATCAATTGCATGCTCTGCCCTAATATGTGTCGTTTTGATTGTGGAGTATTACAAGCTTCGGAAAATGAAGCACTATCTCCGGCTTATAAATCAAGAATAGGATACTTTCTGACAACAAATAAAATA
>Ga0102944_1000111_pt1 | contig 65804 bp, 54 predicted proteins | sample SalPonD_shore_MG_FD_78172 | JGI IMG/M metagenome (GOLD analysis project Ga0102944, IMG submission 78172) | Salt pond soil microbial communities from South San Francisco under conditions of wetland restoration - Salt Pond MetaG... | ecosystem: Environmental > Aquatic > Marine > Intertidal zone >... | reverse complement strand
TGCTACAAGGCGGCGGGCGCGGAGTGCTGCGGAAGGCGGTAACGGTCAGCAAGGAAGACCGCAATCTCAGCGACCAGGACCAGAAGTACAACCCATCCAAAGTAATCAAGCAAGAAGGTCCTCAGGGCGGAGAGAAGCGGTCCGGCAGAGCTTGCCGTTATGTTGAAGTTGAGCGTGAAGGCATAGAACATGCCAAAAGTAAAGTTCCGTGACCACTGCGTGGGGTCGTAGGCCCCAAGTCCAACTGAAAATCCGAGCCGGCTCACCCTGACAAGGGCGCGCGCAACTTCAACCATTTCCACAACCACAATCCAGAAGAGTACCCACAACCAGATAGCAAGCACCAGATTTGGCGGCACAACTCCCGAGACTGCACTTGCGAGGCCCGTGATAGACATGGCGCCATGAATGATGCAGTTGGTATTAAACCAGCTTTTGTCCAGGTCAAACCCTTTCCCTTCTGTTGCGTAGCGCCTGAAAATGAGCGCAAGGCAGGCAAAATAGAAAAGTGCCCCGAGGGTTATGAACAAGCGGGCAAAAAACGGGTACCACGCAGGGCTTCCAAAGGCCACTTTGGCCACAATCACCAGCGACTGCGTGCTCACCGTTGAAAGCAACAGCACACCGTGCGGTTTCCCGGCCATCTCCGGTGCAAGGATCTTCAGAAAGCCGTTTGCGGCCCGGATAATAAAGAAGAGCCAAAGAATAGCGTTGGCCACCACCACCGCCTGAACTACGGGCGTCCATTCCGGGACACGCTGTACCACGGCAATGGAACACACGGATATACCGGCTACCCACGTGCCGGCACCGAACGTACCCACGGGATTAGTGAAGTGTTTCTTTACAAGCTCGCCACGCCACGCGTCTTTGAGATAAGACCATGCTACAAAGAGGAGCACCACAGCCAGCGCCACTGCAAATCCTGAAGCGTGGTCAGCCAGGAGTGGAAACGTGCGGATGGCGCCGTTAATGAAGATGCCTATTGCCATGACAATGGCGCCCGACGGTGTGGGAGACGGTATCCGTTTCAGAAAAAAGTAGCGGATGAGCCCAAAGAGTATCAGCAGCACCGCCAGCCTGAGAAGATGCACCTTCTGCGGGTCACCGGCAAGGATTGTGGCTGCGGCCGCAGCGGAAAGCACAAGAAAGAGGAGAAAACGCAGCACCCGGGAGGGTGCCGCCTCTTTTCCGGCAGGCGCCGCGGCGCCTCTCATGAGCGGCTCGCTCATTATCCTGCCACCGGCTCAATCTTTACCGCGCCCATCTTGTATGCCGGTTCCGCACTGTACGGATCAAACGCGGGAAACGTGAGATGATTTGTTTCGCGATAGTGCATTGGCATAAAGACGTATCCGGGCCTGACTTCTTCTGTTACTTCCACGTCTACTGTCACAGAACCGCGCCGGGAGGTAACCCTCACCCGCGTGTGACCGTTTAGCCCTATCTTCTCTGCGTCCGCAGGATTTACCTGAGCGTATCCCTTTTCCGGGTAGAGACGGCGCAGCATATCCACCTTCCCGGTACGGGTCTGGGTGTGAAACTGCACTACGGTTCCGCGTCCGGTCAGCAGGAAGAAGGGGAACTCACCATCCGGCGTTTCCGGCAGCGGCGCTATTGGATCAAAGAGAAGCTTTGCTTTGCCGCTGGGTGTATAGAAACGGCCGTCCGCAAAGAGGCGGCGCTCCGGCTCGTCGTCAGCCCCGTTTTCCGGATAGGGCCACTGCACCCCGCCGCGCTCCCGCAGCATCTGGTACCCTTTAATACCGGTGATATCGCATGGACGATCTTTTGAAGCGCGCTGCAGCACACGGAACGCTCCTTCCGGATCCGTCCACTCCGCAAACATATCGCCACACCCCCACGCATCTGCAATTCGGCGCAGTATCTGGAAGTCCGGCAGCGCCTCTCCCGGCGCCTCCATCACCTTCTGCACAATGCCGAGGCGGCGTTCAGAGTTAATAAGCGTGCCGTCTTTCTCACCGCTTCCGGCGGCAGGCAAAACCAGGTCCGCAAGTTCTGCGGTCTCCGTGGTGTAGTAGAGATCCTGCACCACCAGGAAGTCGAGCTTCTTGAATCGTTCAAACAACGTGTTCTTGTCTATCCACGAGTGCGCCGGATTGGTCGCCACAAACCAGAGCGCTTTCATCTGGCCGTCATCCACCGCCTCTAGAATCTTGTGATAGGGCAGACTGTTCTTGGTGGGAATCACGGAGGGGTCAATGCCAAGAATGGAGGCCACTTTCTTGCGGTCTTCTTCCCTGGTGAAATCGTAGAGCGCAAAGAGAGATGTTGTGTTGCTGTAAAGGCGCGAGCCCATGGCGTTGGCCTGCCCGGTAATGGAGTTGGGCCCGGTGCCGGGCCGCCCAATGTTACCGGTAATCAGACAGATGTTGATGATTGCCTGCGCGGTACGCACGGCCTGATGGCTCTGATTCACGCCCATAGTCCAGTACATGGACATTGCTTTGGAATTGTGAATACGCGTTGCAAGATCTTTGACCGCACCCTGCGTTATGCCGGATTCGCGTTCCACGCGGTCAAGGTCAAAGTCCGCCACATGCTTGCGGAACTCCTCAAAACCTTCGGTGTGCGCATCTACGTAGGACTTGTCTATCCATCCCTGTTCTATGAGGTAGTTGGCGAGTCCGTAAAGCAGCGTCAGGTCTCCCTTTGGGGTTACCGGCAGATGCACGTGCGCCTGCGCTGCCGTCTTGGTCCTGCGGGGATCGACCACCACAATGGTGGGTTCTTTCTCGTTCATCTTTACGCGGTTCCACATTACCGGGTGCGCAATGACCGGGTTGGCGCCAACAAAGATCATCAAATCCGATTCTTCAAAGTCCTTATAGGTAAACGGCGGTGCGTCAAATCCGAACGCTTGCTTGTATGCCACTGCCGCCGTGGCCATACACTGCCGCGTGTTTCCATCGGCATGCACAAATCCCATCCCGAACTTAAAGACAGCCCCCAGAAACGCCATCTCTTCCATGGGAATTTGTCCGGTTGAAAGAAAGGCCGCGGATTCCGGTCCATAGCTCTGCTTCACCTTTTTCATACGGTCAACAAAAACCTTGACAGCAGTGTCCCAGTCCACCGGTTCAAGCTTGCCTTCCGCGTTTCGCAGTAACGGTTGGGTTATACGGTCTCCAGCTTCCAGCGCGCGCAGGAGGTGAAATCCTTTTGGACACGATTTTCCAAGGTTTACCGGGTAGTCCTTTGTGGGAAGAAAGCTCTTTAGCTTTCCATCTTCATACGTGGCGTCGAAATTGCACCCAACGGAGCAGTAACTGCACGTAGTCCTTATAGTCTTTGTCGTCATGATTTCCTCCATTTGCTGTATACTAATCATAGCCGATCCAAGCTGACTAAAAGAGTAACATATGTTACAGAATGAAAACATTTTTTTCCAGATCGTCCGCGCTCCTGTCTTTGCAGATGTACCCACAGAGCCGCTCTCGCGCGCACTTTCGCGCACGTCTCTCTCCGTGGAGCATCACGATCAAGGAAATCTTATCCGCCATCGGGGAGACGCGTGTGACAGCCTTACCATCCTGCTGTCCGGAACCGTTTCCGCAGAAATTCAGGACTACGAAGGGCGAGTCATGCGCATTGAGACAATCACCGCGCCCAATGCCATTGCCTCAGCCTTCCTTTTTGGCAGACGGCGGCGATTTCCGGTCACCGTGACCGCCCTTTCAGATGTCTCTATTGCGGCCATTCCCAGAAAGGCAGTCATTGAGCTTGGCCGGTCTCTGCCTGAGTTCCTGGAAAATCTCCTTGATGACATGGCAAACCGTGCATCGTTCTTAGCGGAGAAACTGCGACTTACCCAGTTTGCCACCATAAAACAGAAGGTGGCGGATTACCTCCTGCATCGCATGAGCGAGTCCGATTCTGCGAGTTCAGTGATTGAAATAGCGTCACAGCAGGTGCTCGCGGAACTCTTTGGCGTGAGGCGCCCCTCGTTAGCGCGGGTACTGGGAGAAATGGAGGAAGAAGGCGTCATTGTCAGACACACCCATCAGGTGGAAATTGCTGACAGGGACCGGCTGCAGGCGTACCTGAACGAGTACGAGTAACCCAGGAAGAGGGATGATTTTGTTGCGTAATTTCCGGCCAGACCGTACTATGTAGAAATGGGAATTGCGGCCCGTCTGATAGCGGTTTGCTTGCTGGCGGGAATCACAGGATGCCAAATCGGCAACCATCAGGAGACTTTGGCGCCGGATAGAGAGGCGTCACCGCCGTCCGCTCCTTCAATCACTGCCTTTCTGGACACCATTATCCAGGAATGGGAGGGGCAGGCGGAGTTTACCAGCGAATTTCAACGGCTCACCGGAACAGAGCTTGACATAGTTCAGCCGCCGCACCAGCAATACAACGACAGGTTGCTTATCCAACTTGCCTCGGGAGACCTGCCGGATTTGTGCGAGGTGCTTCCCGAGTATCTCCCCCAGCTGGTTTCAGATGGCATTGCACGTCCATTGGAAAGCTATATCGCATCCAGCAGCAACCTGAAATCACTCCGGCAGGGAGTGATACCTTCAGTCACCTACCGGGACGGGCACGTCTACGGCTTTCCAGCACGGGACGGCGGCGGCTGCGTCACGTACATAAGAAAGGACTGGCTGGACAATGTGGGGCTTCCACCGCCCACGGACTGGAAGAGCTTTGTGCAGGTGCTCCGCGCCTTCACCTTTAATGACCCTGACCGCAACGGAAAGAATGATACCTACGGCTATACGGATGTGCAGAGTGCCAGTAAGGACTGGTACAACCGCTTTGTGTTCCTGAACGCACACGTTGAGGTCTACTATGACGGGGCGCACTGGGTGGATGGCTTCAGTCAGTCGGCAACCCGCCAGGCGCTTGAAAGACTCCGATTCCTTTACGAAGAGGGGTTGATAGACCCGGATTTTCTGACTAATAACACGTTCACCGCACGCAACAAATTCTTTAACGGGGAAGTCGGAACCTTCACGTATTGGGCCAACCACTGGGCCAGGAATTTGACCGAACGCACACAGTCCACGGTGGGCAAGGGTGCAGAGGTAATACCCATTCCTGCCATTGCCGGGGCCCGGTATATTCGGAGAATCGGTCCCCTCCTTGTCATCACTTCCGCCGCCGTTGATCCCGTCTATGTGTTTCATCAATTCATAGATAGACAGTACGACAAAGGTGCTGTTCAGACACTTTTCACCTACGGCGTGGAAGGTTACCACTGGACCAAACGCGGAACTGCAATGCGGTTCCTCCCCAACCCGGAAGATCCCTTTAAAGCGGAGTTTACCAAGGCCTTTGTCCCGCCGGACTCCATCCTCAATGATTGGAAGCGTCCCATGCCGTTAGATCCGCTGGTTGAGCCGGCAATTCAGATTCTGGCGGACAATCCGTACCAGGAGCGGCTTCCGTCCGGTGGCGAGTACTACAGAAAGTATTTCATTGAGCTGGAACGGAAATTGAAACCAGACATTATCTCCCGCATCGTCACGGGCGAGTACGATATTGACGCCGGCCTTACGCTATACCGTCAGCGCAGCGCGGAGCTATTTGTCGAGAAAATCCTCGCAGAGATGAACAAACCTTCAAACGATACTACGTAACCGAAGTTCTTCCCGGAATTCCGTCGGGCTCATGCCGCGGGCACGGCGGAAAACCCGCCGGAAGGTTTTGTCGCTGTTGTAACCCACGCGGGCGGACACCTCACGTACTGACAGACCTGGATCCTGCAGCAACGCCTGTGCCGCCCGAATCCGAATTGTTTCCACGTGAGCAAGAAAATTGGTTCCCGTCTGCTCCTTGAAAAAGTAGGAAAGATAGGATTCCGTAATGGAAAAATGAGAAGCTACCGCGCCCAGGCAGAGATTGTGGTCCGCGTAATTGGCTTCAATGTAGTTCACAATACCTGTTATGAGCCTCTCCTGATGGCTCGTCTTTCGTGCAGATGCTACAGAGCAGAGTTCAAGAAATATCTTCTTTATGAGCGCAAAAGAGTCTTCATCAAACGGTTCGGAAAGCTCTTCCAGGGCGGCAGGAAGAGATGCTTCCTCCAGCTGATTGGCAATTTTGGCCAGCGTGCTGCGCAGCTCAAACACGAGCAGCCGAAGCCTCTCTGCGCTTATTGTTCTGACGCCAAAGGTGTCCTTTCCTATTTCCTGCAGAATAGAGGTGACCGCGTCTTGGTCACCTGATCTGGTGGCATTCATGAGACGAACTTCCAGCTCAATTGGATAAGAGTAAGTTTCTATCTTTGACTCAACCTCAGAGAACCGCACAACAGATCCGTAGGGGGACACATTGCAAAATGCTAATGCCTCCCTTGACTGCTGGTAAGAACGATGCAGCCTCTCCAGTGCAATGGTGGTCTTGCCTATTCCCACCGCAATACGCGAATTGTAGTAGGTTCCCGTGGCCTGGAGGAAGCTGGCCAGCGCGGTAAGAACAAGCCGCTCGTGCCCGTCTTTATCCGGCGCGCGGCTACCAAGTATGAAGGTGATTGATGTCTCCTCCGGTTCATAGCTTTGCACGCGGCCGGAAAATGCGGACTGCATTTCTGACTTGAACAACACCTTGGTCTTGTGAAGTTCATCCATAATTTCCGCGCTCTCAACCTGATCGTATCCGTCCAGACGAACGGTCACAACTTGAAAGTGGGTCTCATTGTAAGTGACCCCAACGTAGGATTGAAACTCAGAGAGAAGCTCACGCGTGCGAAAGTAACCGTGAAGCAGCCTGTTCAGGTAATTGTGGTAGACAAACTCACGCTGCCGTTGCATGTCGCGCCGCATCTCTGCGTTGCGCTCCACCATCCGGGATATCTCAACATTCAGCGACTGGTATCCGGTTGGCGCATGGAACTCCGCTTCTTCATCGCGGGCGATAAGGGAGAAGAGCCCGGTCAACATTTCTGACCGGCGATACGCAATGAATGCGGCAACGGCAACGCTAAAAAGCAGCGAACAGAGAAGCGAGAGAAAAGAAATGCGCTGCAGGAAAGTTACGTCGCGGAACACCCAGGCAGAAGGAAGCGCGGCAACGTAGTGCCATCCTGACTGGGGAGAAATGGTGTAGGTCACAAAAAGCTCGGTGCCGGCATTCCGCGTCCGGAATCGTCCTGAATCCGTTCCCGCAGGAAGGGAAAGAGGTTCAACGTGCATACTCCTGTCTGATGCGAGTCCCGTAATTATGTTGTTGTCTGCATCCGCTATGTAGGTAAATCCGCCGGGTGGAAGGTGGATGTTTTCCAGCAGACCGGAGAACTCTTTATCTCCAACCAGATAGACAACTACCCCCTCGACCTCCCCTGAGGCGTGAGAATAGCCTACCGGAAGGCTTTGAACGTAGGGAATCATCATCTTGTTCTTGAAGTCTTCAAAGGTGACCGGTCTGGCCGCAAAAAACTTGCCGCGGAAATAGTCGGAGAAAAGGGTATGGTGCCATTGGTCTGTGGAAATCCCTTCCATGCGGAAGTATGTCTTCCCGTCCCGGAAATCAGAGGTCTGGTAGACGGAGTAAGGCGTCAGGATGATGCCTTGACTGCGAATATAAACGTAGTAGGTTGAATCAAGACTGTTGTTGTAAAGCAGATTTGCGCTCAAATCATCCACAATACCCTTGAGGAAGAGGGTGTCACGCGCGAGTGCCGGATCGGTGGCGGAGAGGAGACGGAGAAGCCGGGTGTTTCCGGAAATCCGGTACGTCTGCCATCGGATATCCTCAACGTGGCCCTGAATGACCGTTCTTGCCTGGTCTAGAAGACTCAGCTGCGCGTCCTGGACGCTCTCTTCATATTCACCCACCAGAGCACCAGTGAGAACAGATCCAACCAGAAGAGGAATGGCAATCAGCAGAACATAGCTGGCCAGAAACCGAACAAATGCAGGGCGGGAAACCATTTCCTCTCATTATAGAACCGGTTAGCCGTTGGATGGGGATATTTTCACCCCAACCGCTCGCCTATTCAAAAAAATTGAGCTCTGTCTAAAGAAGTGGGCTGCTCCGATCCAAAAATCTGACCTTTCCCCGCAAAACCGCTCCTTTACGTACGCAAACGGCGGATCAATGATTGGTGTACGCACCGCGCTATCGACGTGGCGAACGGGAGAGAGCAAGTGGCGGAACAGGCAGTGCAGTTGGTGAACACCATACCACGCAGAAGAACAGGCAGCCTTGGCAGACGCATGGCTCGCTATCGCGTCTTCTATCTCTTTATGCTTCCCGGCTTGCTCTATTTTGTCCTTTTCCACTACCTGCCCATGTTGGGGCTCCGATGGGCGTTCTTTGATTATGATCTTCGCGGCGTGGGCGATTTCGTTAGTTTTGAGCACTTTTCCGCTGCGTTTGCCAGCGACGGTTTTCGTCGCGCGTTCAGGAACACCCTGATCCTGAGCTCGCTCAACATTGTGATCCAGATGACCGCTATCATTGTGATTTCACTTCTGCTCAATGAAATTAGAACCGTTGGCTTTAAGCGCGTGGTGCAGACAATCATATACCTTCCCCACTTTCTGAGCTGGGTGGTCGTGGGATCCCTATTTACGCTCCTGCTCTCCAGGCAGGGTGGCCTGGTGAACGCGCTCATTGAGGGAGCCGGAGGCAAATCCATCTATTTTTTTGGTGAGCCGTCATGGTGGCGCGTCATCTATCTCATGATCCTCAGCTGGCGGGAAGTTGGCTGGGGCACAGTTATCTTTCTTGCGGCACTTTCTGGAATTGACCCGCAACTCTACGAAGCGGCGTGGATGGATGGAGCAAACAGGTGGCGGCAAATGTGGTACGTGACCCTGCCGCACCTGGTACCCGTTATCGTAATTGTCCTCATTATGAACCTCGCCAAAATTTTCAACCTCTTTGAATCGGTCTTTGTGCTCTACAACCCCCTCGTATACAGCGTAGGCGACGTCATTCAAACCTACGTCTACAGAAGCGGGCTGAAAGAGTTTCGCTTTGGCTATGCCACGGCGGTAGGTCTTTTCCGGTCGGTGATAGCGTTCGCGCTCGTGCTCAGCGCAAACCGCCTCACGCGCAAGATATCCGGCGAAGCGGCAGTGTAGGAGGAGTCAAGTGGGAGTGGAGCTTAAGCTGTCGAAGGAAAGCGTCTCACGCAAGCTCTTTGTGGTGGCAAACAGCACGTTAATGCTTGCCGTGGTCACGGTGATCCTCGTGCCGGTCCTGAAGGTGGCAATAGATTCCTTTGACCAGCGTGCTTCGGAAACCGTATTCCGGGTAATTCCGCGGGAATTTACCCTTGACGCATACCGGGTCATAGCAAGCCGCGCGGCGCTCTATCGTCCCTTCCTGATCAGTCTCTTTACTACAGTCGTCGGCACCACAATTTCCATGACTATTACCTCATTCTTCGCCTACGGCCTCGCGCAGCGCGATCTGCCGGGCCGAACCCTGCTCCTTTACCTGGCCCTTGTAACCATGGTCTTCCGTGCCGGCATGATTCCCCTATTTCTGGTGGTAAGAAAGCTCGGCCTCATGAATACGCTTTGGGCCGTCTTACTGGTTCACTCCATGGACGCGTACTATCTGCTCCTGCTCCGAAACTTCTTCACCACCATTCCAAGGAGTATCCTTGACGCTGCGGAAATTGACGGATGTTCTCCACTCGGCACGTTCGTGCGGGTAGTCCTGCCCCTCTCAAGACCGGGGCTGGCCGCCATAGGACTGTTTTACGTTGTCTTTTACTGGAACCAGTTCTTTGACTACATCATTTACATACAGACCAGGCCACAGCTTCACAACTTCCAGGTGTTCCTCCGCAGCCTGGTCATAGAAACAAACACACAGGGATTTGAGGGGTTTGCCTTTGCCACGCAGAGTCTGAAGAATGCGGCGGTAGTAGCATCAATCCTGCCGGTTCTTATCCTCTATCCCTTTGTCCAGAAGTATTTCGTTAAGGGAATAAACCTCGGGGCAATCAAAGGATGACGCCGGGGAGAGTTGTTCCAGCCGGCTTTGCCGGCCGTATCACCACGGCCCGCGGGCCGTATATCGTATAAGGAGGCTTTCATGAAGAAGGCACGCGTACTTATTTGTTTGTTGGGTGTGCTCATAGCAGTTTCACCGCTCTTTGCCGGAGGACAGGGTGAATCCGCTGCTGCGTCGCCAAAGGTAACGGAAATAAACGCCGTCTTTGACCGCATCCTTCTTGAAGAAAACGGTCAAAAGGATTGGGCGGACGAATTTGCGGCCCTTACCGGGGTTAAGATCAACATTGTAAAACCGGCCCACAACCAGTACCCTGAAATCCTGGGAGCAACATTTGCTACCGGAGATCTGCCCGACATTTGCGAGATTCAGACCGGTGATTACGTGAACTACGCCCGGTCAGGAACACTGGTGGCACTCAATGAGTTTATTGATGCGTCACAGCCAGCCAAAGACGTTCCGGCAGAACTGATCAACGCCTACAAAATGAAGGACGGAAACATTTACGGTTTTCCCATGTACGACGGCGGCGGCTGCGTTGCCTACATACGGGCAGACTGGCTCGAAAATCTGGATCTCGGCGTCCCCACCACGTGGGATGAGTTTCACAACGTACTGCGGCAGTTCACCTTCAGCGATCCGGACGGGAACGGAGAGAACGACACCATCGGTATGACCCTGCCGTTTGATGTGCCGGCGGTGGAATTTGACTACTACAATCGATTTATCATGCAGGAAGCGATGTTTGGGTTCCAGCACAAGAACGGACGCTGGGTAGACGGATTCACTGAACCGGAAATGGCGGCAGCGCTTACGCGGTTCCAGCAACTCTACGAGGAAGGGGTCATCGATACAGAGTTCTTCTCCAACAAGACCTCAACTGCCCGAAGCAAGATTTACGAGGGACAGGCTGGTGTCATGGAATACTGGTCCGGAACCTGGGCGGTTAGGTTTGACGAAAGTGCAAAAAACACGAACCCCAGAGCACGCGTCATTCCCATCGCTCCCATCAAGAACGCTTCTTACGTGAACCGGGTGGGTCCGGCTTTCAGTATCACAGTTGCCGCAAAAGACCCCGCCCTGGTATTTGATGCCGTTATTAACACCATGCTGGACAAGGGCAAGGGAGAGGTCCTTTTCACCCACGGAATAGAGGGCATGCACTACCGTAAGGACGGGAACGGATACGTGATGATGCCGGAACCGGCAAATCCAGATCGTCCGTTTGACAAGGCGTTTTCAGACCCCACCCTGGTGATGAATGGCTGGGCACCGCTGGTAGCCCCGGATGAGCTCATCACGCTCTCCCGCCAGATACACCGCGACAATTCCATCCAATTGCTTCTTCCGCAGGGCGGAGACAATTACGTGAAGTATGTTGGAGAGCTATTCACTATGAAGCAGGAAGTGTTTTCCAAGATTGTGATTGGTGAGTACTCAGTTCAGAAAGGCATAGATCTCTATCGCAAGAATGCCGCAAATTTGCATCTGGCAGATATCCTTGCAGAGCTCAACGTATAGGCAAAGAAGCGAATATTGGCTCCTGCCGTCTCCCGGCCTTCCGGTTGGCGGCAGAGAGTCACGGGAGCGAGCGGGTGTCAGGCTTCACAGTCACGGAATTCGGGGCCGTTTCTGACGGAAAGACGGACAGCAGCAGTTTCATTCAGAAGTCCATAGATGCGGCCGCCGCCGCCGGTGGCAGCGTTCATTTCCCGCCGGGAGTCTATGTGAGCGGTCCCATCACCCTGTACAGCGGGGTTTCGCTGCACCTTGCCGCCGGTGCACTGCTTTCTTTCCATCCCGACCCGTCACGCTACCCTCCCTTCTTCACGCGATGGGAGGGAGTCGAGTGCTGGACCTACCGCCCAATGATTTTGTGCGAGGGCTGCACGGGCGTTCGGATTTCAGGTGCCGGAATCATAGATGGAAACGGCGCCGCTTGGTGGGAAACACTCCACGCCCTTCGCAAAGGCAGCACAGAACCCGCCCGAATTGCGGGCGCAGAGCACCTGCTGCTCCTCAATAGAGATATTCCTCCGGATTCAGGCGGCGGGGGCAGGGAGTATGGCTTTCTGCGGCCACCGCTTATCCAGTGCACCAAATCCAGCCGAATACGAATTTCGGGAATCACGTGCCGCAACTCCGCCTTCTGGAACACGCACATCCTTTACTGCACTGACGTGAAAATTGAAGGTGCCCGGTTTGAAAACCCGGCGGACACCCCGAACACGGACGGCCTGGCCATTGATTCAAGCGTAAACGTCTCCGTCACCGCCTGCACTATTGACGTCGGGGACGACTGTATTGGATTAAAGGCCGGAGCCGGCGCGGACGGACGGCGCGTGAACAGGGCAACCCGCAACGTGGTGATACGAGACTGCACCATGAACCACGGTCACGGCGGCGTGGTGTGCGGTTCAGAAACTGCCGGGGGAATCAGTGACGTGCTCATAGAGCGATGCACCTTTTCCCAGACAGACCGTGGAATTCGCTTGAAATCACGCCGGGGACGAGGCGGATACATAACCCGGATCCTGGTGCGAAACGTCCGCATGCACTCGGTTCATTGTCCGCTGGTAGCCAACCTTTACTACCGCTGCGGCGCGGCGCCAGATGACGTCCCATATCTGGCAGCGCTTACACCGCAGGAGGTTACAGAAGAGACACCTGTGATCTCAGAAATTAGCGTTGATCAATTGACTGCCACGGATGTGAGCTCTGCGGCGGCGGTGCTCATCGGGCTGCCGGAAAGCCCAATCAGAAACGTCATGCTCTCTGATTTTGCCGCAGATGTGGTCCCGACGGGCGTCGCGTGGCCTGTGGCGATGGACTTTGCGGACAGCCGGTTTGACGGTGCGGGTATAATTGAGTCGTTTGTTGAAGGGTTTCAAACGTTGCGTGTTTCCCTACGCGGGCACCACGGCCCTGCCTGTTTGAGCGGATTCCTGGAGGGCGAGCGCCGCTGAAAGGGAGTGCCGGGCTGAGAATATGTTGTGGGGACTGTCATGCCCGGACTCAATACACTCAAAAAAATGGGTAAGCCCTCCGCCTTCGCGCTTTCTGTCCTGAACCGCATGAACCTCCGGCGCACGTGTTCCTTCCGGTTCTCCCTCACGGTGCAGCAGGAATCGACACTCGTCATTTTCACCGGTAATGACCACGCTCGCCTTGCTTCCAATGACACGCGTATAGTGGTTGCGCAGAATGCACACGGAATCCGCCACGGCGCCGGTTGCACCTGATTGATATCGAATAAGCGCGTCCACCACCTCTTCTGACATTCCCTCCGGCGCTGTACTCTGTACCAATCCGTAGACCGTGGCAAACGGCCCGGCGAGCCAGTGGAGCAAATCCAGGTCATGCGTTGCGTGGTGAACCGCCCAACCGCCGGACTCGTGCGGCTCCACAATTGCACGGTGCCGCGCACCTCCGGCGTAGAGTCCGTAGCCACGCGTCTTGTGGTGGGTCACGGAGAGCAAATCGCCCAGCTCCCCCGCGTCAATGAGCTCTTTCAAGTGAATGTACGCCGGGTTGAAGCGCATAATGTAATTGACAACGGAAATTACACCGGCTTTTTGCACAGCTTCTATCATGGCATTTGCATCTGTAAGATCCAGCGCAATGGGTTTCTCACAAAATATGTGGCATCCAGCCGCCGCGGCTGCAATCACCTGTTCCGAGTGCGCTACGCTGGTGGAGGCAATGAGGACAAAGTCAGGCTTCATCTCCAGTGCTTCCTGCACGGAATGCGTTCCCGCCAGGCCGTATTGCCCGGTGGCAATTGAGAGGTTGCGTTCACCACGGTTTACCGCGACTATGATCTCCGCATCTATCTCAGGAGATTGGTTCACAAAGCGTGTGAACTTTTGTCCCATGTTACCAAAACCAAATACGGCGCCACGCAACATATTCTGAAGTATACCCTATTCAGAAAGCCAGGCAAGCAATCTCTTCCAGATCTCCGCGCTCTGTGTCAGCCCGCCCGGCCGTGACCGGCTGCGCCAGAGGGTCGCAAAGCGCTCGGATAACTCTGTTACCTCCCGTTTCAGCACATTCCGGATCCTGACAGAGGGCGCCACCGCGTCCCCTCCACCGGTCCGGGCCGCCATTTCCCGGATAATGTGCGCTCCTGTAACCATGGCGTCCGCGCTAAACTGCAGCTCTTCCCGGGTGCGCCGGTCACTGCCGGCCGGCCGGCCACCGCCGGAGACGAGGCCGGAGACCAGGCCGGTTGCGTCCCGGCCGGTGCGCCCCCCCGCGCTCGCGCCGTCCAGCCCGAGCGTGCGCACGGCTTGCCGTGTTTCTTCCGCACGGTCAATGACGGCGTTCATTGATTGAGGCTGCAAGAGAGAAAGCTCATTACGGTAGTATGGCCAGAGCGGCGGCAGGATTCCAACGCCAAGAAGGCTTGCGTTGTGAAGGGTCAGCGGTTCTTCCAGGTAGAGTTCTGACAGCCGCAGAAGCAGCGCTGCCTCGGCGTGAGAAATCGTGGCCGGCATGGTATGCGAGAGCAGATCTCCTACGTCAATAACGCCGTTTTCCCGGCCACCCCACGCCATGGCCGCGCCGTAAAGCAGTCCGGGCAGCGCCACCGGAAACTGTTGAAAGTGACCGTTATCTCCCCAGTCGCTGACGAGCATGCCGGAAGCCCCGAAGTTCAGCCCCGCGCGGGACGCTGCTGCGATGTTCTGTCTGGCATTTGTCCACCGTCCACCGGTAGAGTTCCAAGAAGAGGTGCCCGCGCACACCCAGAACTCCCGCCCCGCCCCTGCAAAGAGTTTCGCCTCCTGTTCAAAGGGATGGTTCGCTTCATAGCCCCATTCTATAACTACCGCGTCTTCAGGTGTTTCTGCAATGAGCTCGGGATACTGCGTGATAATATCGCCGTAGTAGAGCATGCGCGTGTTCCGGCCACTGAGCACGCGGTGAATATTCTGAAGAAACTCAAGGTAGACGCGCCCCTTGCCCCTCTGCCGGCACAAGGCGGCGCTTCTGCCGGTTCCGAGTTCCCACGGTTCGTCTCCTCCAATATTTATCATGCAACTTTCAACGCTTGACAGAAGCTCGTCGTAGAGTCCTTCCAGGAAAGGCAGACATTCAGGTACCGCGGGACTCAGGCAACTGCCGGACGCGCGGGCAACGCCCCACGGATCTACAAAGCCGTCTGGAGTCTCCGCCAGGTGCCTGTATTCAGCGTGGCGCAACCAGCGTTCCATGTGCCCCAGAGAGTTCTGATTCGCCACCAGCTCCACGCCGCGCCGGGAGCAGTAGGCGTCCAGCTCCCGCATCTGTTCTGCGGTGATTGGGCTTGCATCCCGCCACACAACGGGATGATTCCGATAGGCAAATGTGTGTTCCGTGTAGAGTTCCAGGTGATTCACTTTCAGTGACGCAAGGGCATCTATGAGAAGCCGCAGGGTTTCCATGGTAGGCACCCTGTTGCGACTGATGTCCAGGTGCGCACCTCGTACCGGAAAGTCAGGCCAGTCTTCCACGACGCCGTGCGGAAGCGACTCTCCGCCGTGCCGTTCCAGGAGCTGACGGAGCGTGAGAATTGCGTACCAGCGGCCGGGATCATCGCGATGGCGTATCTCAATGCGCTCTCCGCCAACGGTAAGTCTGTATCCCTGGAGAGGAAGGGAATTGTCTTTGGAAAAGGCGATGCCTGGTATTCTTGCGGTTTGCGCATCCGCGGCCGAAAGCTCCTGCCCAATCGCCCGCTCAACCGGACGCACCTGTGTTTCCAGGAAGACCCGCTTTGGCACGGGATAAAGAGGGCCATGCTCCATAACTCCGCCCGCGCTCATCCCTTCACTGCGCCTGCTGCAAATCCCCTGGCAATTTGCTCATGGAAGAAGATGTAGAAGATGATCATGGGAAATGTGCCGATGACCAATGCCGCAAACTGAAGGCCGTAGTTGCGCGTTAGCCCCGCTGCAAATGCGTTTATTCCAACCGGGAGACTCCGCAGCATCTTGTCACTGGTGAGCACGAAAACAAAGACAAACTCGTTCCAATTGTTAATGAACGAGAAAATAATCATGGTTGCTGTTACCGGTTTGGCTACCGGCGCAATGATTCGCCAGAAGATCTGCAGGTGGTCTGCGCCGTCACACAGCGCGGCTTGCTCAAGCTCATCAGGTATACCGCGAATATATGAGGTAGCAAGATACACCAGGAACGGAAGGCCAAACGCGATGTACGGCAGGATGACGCCAAGTCTGGTGTTGTCGATGTTGGTTGAGGTTTCCAGGACAAATAACGGCACCAGAACAGAATGCGGTGTTACGAGCAGCCCCATGATGAAGAACGCGTACACGACTGCGGCAATTTTGTAGCCAAACTTGGCCAGCGCGTAGCCGGCTGAAAGCGCAAAAAGTGTTGTGAGAGCAGTAGCAATGCTTGTGTAGATGACGCTGTTCACAAAATAAATGCCCAGATTACCGCGAACCCACGCCACCTCATAGTTGGTAAAATCAAGGCTCTTTGGCAGTGAGAAGATATTGCGCACTATTTCCGGGTGCGGCTTGAAAGAGCTGTAGAAGAGCCAGATAAGGGGACCCAGCGTGAGCACCGTATAGACTACCATGATGGTGTAGGCGGGCACGGTCCAGGCCAGCGAGTGTTTTCTTACTAAGCTTCCTTCAGACATCGGGGTCCTCACTCGTACCTGGATGCAAAGTAGCGGTAGACTCCCAGTGCCATATAAATGAGTCCCACACTGAGAACAATAATTATCATGGAGACCGCGGCCCCCAGCCCATAGTTGTAATAACGGAAGGTGTTCAGGTACATGTAAATGGAAACCACTTCCGTGTAGTGGGCCGGACCGCCCCCCGTGAAGACAAATATGAGATCGAAGCTCTTCAGGCTTCCGGTAATGGCAAATACAGAAGTAGTGAAGATGATGTTCACCATGAGCGGAATGATAATGCGGAACAGGATCTGCCACTCAGATGCGCCGTCCATTTTGGCAGACTCTAATACCTCAGGGTCTATCTTCTGCAGGTTGGCAATGAAAATCACCATATAAAGGCCCGTATACATCCAGAGGATGACAAAGAGAATGGGCACAATGGCAAACTGTTTATTTTCAAAGATTGAGAACACGTAGCGCGGATCATCCCGTATGACCCTCACCAGTTGCGTAAACACCCCGGATGTAGAAAAAATTTGGTTCCAGAGAATTGCAACCACAACGGGAGAAATGGTAATGGGAAGAAATATCATCACCTCAAAGAAACGTTCGGTTTCTACCATGCGCCTGTAAATAATATAGGCCAGCACAAATCCAACGGGGATCTGACCAAACACGGAAACCCCGACTACCAAAAAGTTGTTTCTCAGTCCGTGGAGAAACACCGGATCCGTAAGAATCTTTGCATACTGACCAAACCCCACCCACTTCGGTTCGCCAAAACCTGACCATTTTGTCAGGCTCAATCCGGTGTTGAAAATGATGGGGAAGATGATAATAGCAGCGTAAATCAACACGGCGGGCGCGAGCAGGATAAGAAAGCTCTTCCGTTTTGAAGCGCCCATGGTCATGCCGCTCTTTTGGGAAGGTTGACGGCTTGGTTTACGGGTAACGGCTCCCGGCCGGAGAAAACTCCGGCCGGGGCGTGTTTCATCCCGTACTATTTCACTGACGGGTAGGCTCATTCTCGGCAATCCACTTTTCAAAGTTTGCACCAACTTGTTGCGGCGTAAGACTTCCAAGGGTCATTTCCTGCAATGCAGGCTGAAGAACACCCATGCTTTCCTGGCTGAACTTTGCGTCAATTACATAGCCGGCCGGAGTATTTGCTATGAAGCTGGTAAGTTTTTTCTCCATAGGATCTGAGTCTTCAGGTACCGGCAAATTGTACGCGGGCAGCGCGCCTTCCGCCTGGCGGATCTTGGAGCCAACAGGTCCGGAGTAGAACCAGATCCATTTCCACGCAGCGTCTGCCCTGGCGCCTTCCAGCTTGGAGTTCATACCGTAGCCGGTGCCGGCGACCATTGATGTGGACTCCTCCTGGCCTTTGGTATTTGGAACTGCTGGAAAGACGTTCAGAGAAATGTAGCTCTTCTGGTCGTCGGAAAGCTCGGTTACGAGGTTTGTTACTCTCCAACCGCCGTCTATGAAGTAAACCGCTTTCTCCGTCACGAAATCTGTCAGCGCCTGACCGTAGTCTGCCTGGTTAATGCCGGGAGAAAACATCTTGTTCTTGGCCAGGGTGTCGATAACCTTGAGAGCGTCGACAAACTCCGGATCAGTGAACTTAGCCTCACCGGTAAGAGCCTTCTCTATCCAGTCCCGTCCCGCGGTCCGTTCCGCCAGCGCGCTCAGGAAGCAAGATTGCATTTGCCAGCCGCCACCGTTGTCCATTGCAATGGGGATGTACCCGGCGTCACGTATGACTTGTCCCTGGTTAATCAATTCATCCAGCGTTTTGGGATAGGTAAGACCAAGCTCATTGAGCAGCTTGTCATTGGTGAACATGACGTGCGTAGCAGTGACCTGCTCCGGCAGCTCGTAGATCTCGCCGTTTGGTCCCTGCGCTGCCACAGCAGTCTGCGCAAACTCGCTCTCATGCCCCTTGAGCCACGGTCTAAGGTCTTTGATCTTGCCGCTGCCGGTCACAGCCCCGGTCCGCTTGCCCGGCCACAGGAACATAATGTCGGGCAGCTGGTCAGCTACGGCCATTGCCTGCAGTTTGTTGTGATACGCCTCATCAAAGAGCGGGTCAATCTGTAGCTCAATGTTGGGATTTTCCTTCTTGAACTCGGTCAAGAGCGTGTTCCATACAGCCACCTCTGATTCATCAGTGACGTTCTGGTACTCAAGCATGGTCAGCGTGATCTTATCGCCCGCCTGGCCCCCCCCGGCCGCACTCTCCGCCTTCTTCTGGCAACCCATCACCACCACTGACATCAGCACCGCTGCTGTCAGTGCTACACCGATCAATAGAATCTTTCGCATAGAAGATCCTCCTTTTTTATGAAAGATTTCCTCCACTTCTCCCCGGAGAAGCAAGGTTACCTAAACTCCCGTCGGTAAACGCCCAACCTGCAAGCAGATTGGAAGTCCACCGACTCTTGTGGGTTACAGCTCTTACAAGCTCAACATCCGCAAACATGCGTTCAAGAACCATGCCGGCCGCCCCGTAAGCCACGGCGCGCTCGCGAAGTGATGAAAATGCGATGGTGCAGTCAACCGGATCAGGATAGGGCCAGTTTTCCTGAATTTCCCGGTGCAGCACAGTTCTCACGTCATGAGATTCAAAATCTATGTTGCCGCCCAGGAAAACGTGGCTCAAATTAAAGGTGTTCACAAAGAGCGCTACATGACTTGAGAGCTCCTTGATGAACTGGGTCATGACGGTTTTGTCATGTTCTATACGGAACGCTTCATCCCCGGCAATGGAAAACTGTCCTTTTCCTTGCGGCTTGCGCAGCAGCGAACGGAACTCTCCGGCGGAATAGCGGTGCCCGTAGTGGACGCTTCCGCCGATGACAATTCCAAGTCCGACCGCCGTCTTTTCATGAACCAGGTCGTTCCGCTCAATATCGCGAAGCTCTACAAGACAGTAGATGAAATCTCGGAGCTCCCTATGTCTGTGGAATGCCAGCTCTCCCCAGGCGCTGGCGTTTGCGTCATTTTCAATGAGAAACGGGACATCAAACGCACCGTCAAGCTCCTGGTAGAGGTGATACGGTTCAAATATGCGCAGCGGAATTGAATAGCGAATGGTGCCGTTGTAGGGATTCACGACGCCGGAAAGCCCCACGCCGATGCCAAGCAGCGGAAGGCCGCAGTGACGCCGTTCATCTTCAACCCGGTCGATAATCTCCAGAATGCGTTCCCGAACTATGGGCCCGGCCGTATCTATCTTTTCAAAACGGGAAAATACCACTTCCCCGTTCAGGTTGACCCCCACGGCGGTGTAAGATTCCGGACGCAGCTCAATTCCCAGAACGCAGCCGTAGGAGCCATTCAGGCTTATGTGCACCGGTTTCCTGCCGCCCTGGGGACCGGCCTCTCCCTCGCGGGTTTCCCGGATAACCCCGGCGTCCAACAACTCATTGACAATGGCAGACACCGTAGATTTGTCCAGCCCAAGAGAGCGCGCAATATCTACACGACTGGTTTCCCGGTTCGTCCATATTTCATGTGTCACTCTAGACGTGTTGATCAACTTTGTACGCTTCACGGCCATGGTCTAGTTTGCCTCCGCTTAGTTGGTTTTTAATCCAACCAACTACATTCTTGCACGACTCTCACCAGGTGTCAAACATTTTCTTTCTGGTAACTTCCCTTCACATTTCGACCGCCGCGCTCGCCTGAAGAAGAGTTGAATCAGATTGACGGGAATTGGTGCTCCATGCTAGAGTTGGTTGGTTGCCTTTTCCAACCAAGGAGTGGATATGGAAACTCGGCAGAATCTCTCTGGAAGCTGGAGTATGGTGAGGCAGTCTACGGGAACTCGCTATTCGGCGTCGATACCCGGCGAGAACGTGAGCACGCTTCTGGCACACGGGGCAATTCCGGATCCTTACTACGGTGCCAATGAGCTTTCGCTGCAATGGATTGGCAGAGAAGCGTGGTCTTTTCGGACCCAATTCGTTGCCGATGACGCCGTGTTACACCGGCGGCACAGATTTCTTGTCTTTGATTCTGTGGACACCGTTGCGACCTACCGCCTGAACGGCCGTGAAGTTGGGTCGAGCGAGAATATGTTCCATCCGGTCCGCATTCAAGTTGACGCTGATCTTTCCCGGGAAAGAAACCATCTGGAGGTAATTCTCGCCTCACCTGAGCGGGAAGCAGAAAGGCGGGCGCAGGAGCTTCCCTATCCGGTTCCCCACTCCGTCTATCCGGTACAGTCGCCACACAGAAACCTGATACGCAAGGTACAGTGCCACGCCGGCTGGGACTGGGGCCCGGCCCTCATGGTGGCCGGGATCTACGGGCGCATATTCCTGTGCGGAACGGACCTGGAGCTCATCGACTCGGTGCGATTCTTTGCGCGCCCGCAGGAGGAACAGCTGTGGGAGGCGCGCATTGCAGTGGATCTTTCAAGCTTTGACACGGGAAGCACGCAGGTTACAGCACATCTGGCTGGCGTGGCAACGTCAGTGAGAACAGAACTCGAACCCGGACGCACCACTGTGGAGCTCGTCCTGCACATTGAGAACCCCTCTCTCTGGTGGCCTGCCGGATACGGGGCACAACCCCTTTATGAGCTCGTCGTTGAAACTGGAAATGACCGCTGGGCCTCTCAGGTTGGTTTCAGGAGAATGGAGGTGATTGCGCAGCCGGATGAGCATGGGCGAAGCATGTTTTTCCGCGTCAACGGACGAGATATCTATGCCAAAGGCGCCAACTGGATTCCTGCCGATGCACTTCCCGGCCGTATTTCCCCGCAGCGTGTCACCGGGCTTCTGGAAGACGCGGTAAGGGCAAACATGAACATGATACGCGTCTGGGGCGGCGGTCAGTACGAGTCAGATCACTTTTATCTCACCTGCGACCGCCTTGGAATAATGGTATGGCAGGACTTCATGTTCTCCTGTAGCCTCTATCCCGCCACCGTCGGATTTCTGCAAAGCGTCAGGGAAGAGGTTGCTGCTCAGGTGGGGCGGTTGCAACATCACGCGTCCCTCGCCCTCTGGTGCGGGAACAACGAAAATGTAGGCGCACTCACCTGGTTTGAAGAGTCGATGAGGAACCGGGACCGCTATCTGGTTGACTATGACCGGCTGAATGAGGGCGTGGTCGGGCAGACGGTACGCTCAATGGACCCGGAGCGCACATGGTGGCCCAGCTCGCCCGCGGCAGGACCGGGAGACTTTTCCGATAACTGGCATGACGACTCTCAGGGAGATATGCACTACTGGAGCGTCTGGCACGAAGGAAAGCCGTTTGAAGCGTACGCTGAGGTTACGCCTCGTTTCTGCTCCGAGTTTGGGTTCCAGTCCTACCCGTCGGAACAAAGCGTGGCGCTCTTTGCGCCACCGGAAGAGATGAACGTCACCTCTCCGGTCATGGATCATCACCAGCGCCATCCCAACGGCAACCAGCTCATTGCCTCAACCATGGGCCGCTACTTCCGCTTTCCCTCCGGTTTTGCTCAGTTTCTCTACCTGTCCGAAGTGCAGCAAGCCATGGCCATCACCACGGCGGTGGAAGAGTGGCGCAGCCGACGCGGGATCAACATGGGAGTGCTTTACTGGCAGCTCAACGACGTGTGGCCCGTTGCTTCGTGGTCATCCATAGAATACAGCGGGCGCTGGAAACTGCTCCACTACGCGGCAAAACGTTTCTATGCCGCCCTTCACCTGGTGTTGCTTCCTGACGGGGGCAATGGAATGGAGGCGTGGCTCATAAATGATGGAGAGAAGGAGCGCTCCGGTGAGCTCCTCCTCCGGGAGATCGGCTTTGACGGCACAGTAATATCGGAAACCAGGACGCATTTTAATGCACCGGCAGAAAAAGCAGCGCTCCTTACCCATCTCGCCATTTCCAACGGCGGGAGAGAGAGTGGACAAGTCCCTGACTCAATTGCGCGCTCGTTTGTCGCTGCTGAAACAAGAAGCGGAGAGACGGCCCTTTTCGCCGCAAAGTTGGCGCGCGTTCCCAAGCAGTGTGACCTGCAGCCTGCCACAATAGGTCTGGAACCGGTAGAGGACGCAGGAGTTCCGGCCGTCAGGCTCACTACGGATCGGCCCGCCTTCTATGTCCGACTTGAAGTGCCTGACCCCGGGGTGCGGTTTGCAGATAACGGGTTTCATTTGCTGCCGGATCGTCCTCGAACTATCACCGTTGTGGTGCCAGCAGGCCGAAACAAGACCTGGTTTGAGAACAATCTGACGCTTACTCACCTGCGTGATAGCTATCAGTAAGGACGATGGGCGCCATGGTTTGCACCTGTGTCGCCTTGCAATGAAGGAATTATTGCAGTACAAATGACACTATGATTCGCCGGCAAACTGGTCTTGCACTGCTTGTCATAGTGGCTACTCTGTTCACTTCCTGTTCAATCAACAAGCTTGCAGTAAGGGCGGTCTCAAACGCGCTTGCTACGCCGGGCGGACCAAGTGTGTTTGAAACGGACAATGATCCGGAGCTCGTGGGCGACGCGCTGCCGTTTGCACTGAAGCTCTACGACACACTCCTGGCCCAGAATCCTGAGGACGTTAACCTGTTGCGTGCAACCGGCAGCGCCTACATCAGTTATGCCAATGCCTTCCTGCAGACGCCTGCAGAAATGTTGCCGCAAGAAGAGTTTGAACAGAAACAACATATGATACAGCGCGCAAAGAATCTCTATGTGCGCGGACGCGACATGGAGCTAGCGGCGCTTGATGTCCGGTATCCCGGTTTTCAAGACACACTCTTTGGCAACTCTCCGGAATCAGTAGTGGAAAATACCGGTTCAGAAGATGTAGCACTCCTCTACTGGGCCGCCGCAGGGTGGATGGGAGCATTTTCAACTGACCCCATGGACCTGGACCTGGCGCTTTCCGTCAAGCGGGCTGCGCTTCTCATGAACAGGGCATACACTCTTAATCCGGAATACGGTGACGGAGCTATCCACGAGTTCTACATTTCCTACTACGCAGGTCTCCCGGAAGGCATGGGCGGAGACAAAAGCAAAGCCACAGAACACTACAAGGCAGCGGTAAGGCTGGCCGGAGATAAGAAGGCGTCAATTTACGTTTCATACGCAACGGCCATGTTTATCCCGACGCAGAATGTGAACCAGTTTGTTTCCGTCATGAAGCGGGCGCTGGAAATAGATCCGGACGCCTATCCGGAATACAGGCTCCTTAATACCATCAAACAAAGACAGGCCAGGTGGTATCTTGATCATCTGGATCGATTTTTCATTGTAAGTCCTGACCAAGAGGAGTAACCAATGTCAAAGCGTCACACCGTGCTGGTGACACTCGCACTGTTTTTTTGCGCAACTATGTCTCTGCACGCCCTGACCATCAAAGTGGCCAGCGGAGCTCCGGAGTCCTCCCCGTGGGGACAGGCGCTGAATAGAATGGCCGCCCAGTGGACCCGGATTTCCGGCGGACAAATCCAGATGCAGGTGTTTCACAACGGAATTGCCGGTGATGAAAACGATATGCTTCGCAAGATGCGCATTGGCCAAATCCAGGCCGCCGTGTTTACCAGTATTGGCCTGAACGCCATAGCCGATGAGATTATGACACTGAGTATGCCGCTTCTTATCCGCTCAGATGATGAGCTTGATTACGTGTTCTCACGCGTCAAGGACAAACTGGAAGCATCCGTGGAGCGCAACCGCTTTAAGGCGCTCGCGTGGTCAAAGGCAGGATGGGTTCGTTTCTTTGCAAACACGCCGCTGTACACCCCGGAGGTATTAAAGAGCGTGAAGATTGCGGCAAGCGGTGAAAGTCCGCAGCTCATGCAGGCATTCCGCTTGATGGGATACCAGGCAATTCCGGTGTCTCAGACAGAACTTCTGACTTCACTGAACAGCGGAATGGTGGACGCGTTTTATGCAAGCCCTATTGCCGCCGCCGGGTATCAATGGTTTGCCAGGGCGCCGAACATGCTTGATTTGAAGGCGGCGCCATTTCTTGGCGGCTTTATTATCACCGAGCAGACATGGAGACGCATTCCTGACAACATCAAGCCGCAACTGCTGGACGCCGTACACACGGAAGTTAGCAAGCTTGACAATGCGGTTCAGGAGCTGGAAGGCAAAGCTATTAGCACCATGAAATCCTACGGGCTTTCCGTGACCGAGCTCACAGATGAGCAGCGCCAGCTCTGGTTCTCAGAGTTTGAAAAGAGCCTGAACGTCACGGTTGGAACGGTGTTCGACAAGGATACCTACGAGCTCATCAAAAGCTATCTTGCCGAATACAGGAAGTAGCGTGTCCGACACATCGACGCCCGGACAGCCACAACTCCCAATCATTCGCTGGGCCCACATTTTAGAAAATGGCGTCGCGGTCACGGCACTCTTTCTGCTCGTTCTTTTTCCGCTTCTGGAAATTCTCCTGCGGAGCGTGTTTCGTACCGGTCTCCTTGGTCAATCTGATTACCTTGCCCACTTTGTTCTGGTGGTAGGTTTTGTGGGTGGGATGATCACCGCCCGCCAGCGCAGGCATCTCTCAATGGGCGGCGGATTTGACTCCAGTCGATCCATACTCGGCACCTACCTTTCCCGGACCACCGCGTTTTTTGCCACGACCACCGCCTGCGCACTTGGCTGGAGCTCGCTTTCCTTTGTGCTGGTTGGATTTGGCCCCGGTCAAATGGTTGGCGTTGTTCCAGTGCGACTCTTTGCAGCGGCAATGCCGGTAGCTTTCTTTGTCATGACGGTGCGCTTTGGCCTGCGGTTTAAACACGGCATTCAAGGGACGCTCTTCTTTCTGCTTTCGGTCATTACAGGAACATTTCTGGCGTATTCCAGCCTCATGAACATCGCCTATATTCTCTTTCCTGTTCTTCCTGAATGGACGAACCGCATTGGTGATATCTGGTACGCAATAATGCCCCCACTCGCGTTGCCGCTTGTCATTCTCCTGGTGGCAAGCGCGTTTGCAGGCACGCCACTCTTTGTAGTGCTTGCGGGAACCGCTTTCCTGCTCTTTGTACGGTCAGGCGGCGCGCTGGAGGTCATTGCGAACGAAGGCTACACAATGCTGACCGGAGGTACCATCCCGGCCATTCCGCTTTTCACCTTTACCGGCTACCTGCTCTCAGAGAGTAAGGCAGGCGAGCGTCTTGTGAGACTTTTCCGCTCCCTCTTTGGATGGGTTCCGGGAGGGGTGGCGGTTGCAGCGGTCTGTTCCAGCGTTTTTTTTACTTCCTTCACGGGCGCCTCAGGGGTGACAATCCTCGCTCTTGGAGGATTATTATTCTACATTCTTCACACAAACGGCAACCAGACCGAACGGTTCAGCATTGGCATTCTCGCCTCTTCCAGTAACGTAGGACTTCTTTTCCCTCCCAGTCTCGCGATTATTCTGTACGGCACTATTGCACAGGTTAACATCTTTCACATGTTCCTCGGCGGCATCCTCCCAGGAATCCTTCTGGTCCTTGTTTTCTCAAGCATTGGGATAGTCATCTCATACCGCCGCCATGTGCCCACGGTCAGATTTGATCCCGCGGATGCGTGGAATGCACTAAAGGAGTCCATCTGGGAAGTTCTACTGCCGGTAGTGATCATTGTCTCTTTTTTCAGCGGCCTGGCCACTCTTGTGGAAACGGCCGCCGTGGCTGTGCTCTATACCTTCATAATTGAAGTGTTGATTCACCGCGAGATTTCATTTCGAAAGCTGCCGCTTGTCGCCCTGAAATGTCTTGCCATTGTAGGTGGAGTGCTGGTGATTCTTGCGGCCGCCCGAGGGCTTTCATTTTATATCATAGATGCTCAGGTCCCCGTGATGCTGCGTGATTGGGTAGAATTACACATTCATTCCCGGCTCCTCTTTCTTATGCTGCTCAACCTGGTACTTCTGGTCACCGGCTGTTTTATGGACATCTTTTCGGCAATTCTGATTGTGGCGCCTCTGGTGATTCCGCTGGGAGAGTTGTTTGGAGTAAATCCGGTTCACCTTGGCGTCATCTTTCTGGCAAACCTCGGCCTTGGCTTTATTACGCCGCCGGTGGGGCTTGACCTTTTTCTCTCGTCCTACAGATTTGGAAAAGCATTGCCCCAAATCTACCGTTACGTATTTCCATTCTTTCTGGTGGAGTTTGGCGTGGTGCTCGTCATCACCTATGTCCCCATCCTGGCAACCTTCTTGCCGGGCCTGGTATCTTGACGTAACTTTGTGTCTGTATGAAAGAACAAATTACACTTGCGCACCGTAGCGGAAAATTGATCCTTACCGCCGCGATTCTGGCCAGCGGCCTAGGGTTTCTCATGAATTCCGCGGTTACCATTGCACTGCCAACAATTCAGAGCACCCTGAATACGGACCTTGGCGGCGTGCAATGGATTGTGAACGCGTACGTGCTCACCTTGAGCGCACTCATTCTGGTAAGCGGCTCTCTGGGCGATATTTTTGGCACGCGGCGTGTATTCAATCTTGGAATAGCCGTATTCACCCTGGGAAGCGTTGGATCCGGCCTGGCACCTACGCTGCACTGGTTGATTGCCCTCCGTGCGGTTCAGGGACTGGGCGCCGCGTTGATGGTGCCCGGTAGCCTGGCAATCATCAACATCGTATTCCCTGAACAACAGCGCGGAACGGTCATTGGCCTGTGGGCCGGCCTCTCCGGCGCAATTGCCGCGCTCGGCCCCTTTCTGGGAGGCTTCCTTGCCTCAATTTCATGGCGCATGGTCTTCCTTGCGGCGTCACCGTTTGGCATTGCCGCCTTTATTGTCACCCGTCTCTTTGTTCCGCGGCTTGAAGGCGGTCGCAGTGGCCACATTGACTGGATTGGTTCCATCCTGGTCCTGGTGGGGCTTACCGGAGTCTCATTTGCGTTGATCCGGCTTCCGGACCGCGGCATGGGCAGCAGTGTAGCCATTCCCGGTATGGCCGGACTCGTTGCCCTCATCCTTTTCTTTCTGGCGGAAAAGCGGGCGAAGCACCCCTTTGTTCCCTACAGGATGTTCACAGTTGACGTGTTAGGGGCAAATCTTGCAACACTTTTTCTCTACTTCTCCTTTTCGGGTGTGATGTTCCTGCTTTCATTTCATTTGCAGCAGTACGTTGGATTGGGTCCCACGGTGGCCGGCCTGGGTATTCTCCCTGCAACCGTCCTGATTGCACTACTTTCTGGCCCCTCCGGCCGCATTACCGATAGCCGCGGCCCAAGATTACAGATGCTCCTCGGCCCCGGCCTTGTAGCATTTGGGATGGCCGTGATCATCTTCAGGGCGAGCACGGCGGCTTACCTGCCGGCTATCCTCATTGGCGTTGCGGCGCTGGGAACCGGTATGGTTTCCATTATCCCTGCAATAACAAAAACGGCACTCAACGTAGAAAGCGCGTTTTCCGGTTCAGCCTCCGGCGTCAATAACGCCATCGCAAGAACAGCCGGTCTTTTTGCTGTTGCGACCGTTGGCGCAACTCTTCGAATTTTCTTTTCCCATCGGCTTTCCGTGGAACTCTCTGCGCTCTCTTTGCAGCCGCAACAACTTCACGCAATTGTGAGCCGCGCCGACCGCCTGCTTTCGCTCTCAATTCCAGCAAACCTCTCTTCGGCACAAACGGAAGCAGTTCGGGGCGCCATGCGTAGCGCGTACACCCTCGCCTTCCGCGTCTCCATGGGAGTCACGCTTTTCGCCGCGGCAACAAGTGGTGTTATCTCCTATTTTACCATAGGTCTTTCATCGCACAAACGCACGCGGCGAGGGAGCCAAACAACTTGATTTCGATCCGCGCCGGTGATAGAGTACCGGACAGCTTGCTCCAGGAATAGCGCTAATGGACCGACTGCTTGATTCAAGAGTTGTCCGCATTGAGTCGTCGATTAACAAAATCCACAACTTTCTAAAGGTCTATCGTGAAAAGGCGGGGAGTCCCGTTTCCGCAAACCGCGGGAAACCGGTAAGCGGCATCACGTCACCTTCCCTACCTGATAGTGCTGTTGTGCAGACGCTTCTGGTCCTCACCGCGGATGCGGAGATTGCCGATATTTCCGCCGGCACGGCGGAGCTTTTAGGTCGGCCGGTATCAGAGCTTTCCGGAAAAGCGTTCAGGGAGCTTGTGGTTTCCCACCAGAAAACACACTTTGACACCACCTGGCGCTCGATGAGAAGAGGTAGAACGGCACAACCAGCACGAGAGATCCACGTAAACGTGAACCATTCTGACGCTTCAGAAATTCCGCTGCATCTGGTCGCCCTCGATGACACCGGCGGAAGCAACACCACTTTCCGGGTAACGGACACCTCCGGCCGCTTCAATGCAACGCGGGAGGCGTGGCGGTTCAGACAGAGCTTTCAGATCCTGGCAGAGACCGTCACGGAAGGAATCATTCAAATTCAGCATGATTTTGTGGTGAGCTTTGCCAATCCCGCGGTTTCCACCATTTTTGGACTGGATGCCCAACGTGTGATAGGAAACTCAGTCACGGTTTTGTTTCCCTCCTCACGCGGGGCAGAATACGTAGCCCAGATAGAAAGGTACTTTTTCATAGACAACGCGCACCGCAAACGCACCGGGATGAAAAACTCCCTCGAACTCATCGGTAAGCGCGCGGGTGGCGATCTCTTCCCGCTGGAAATTTCCCTGGGAAATTCGCGCGGCGTTCGCGACCAGCGTGTGTTGACGTGCATTCTCCGCGACATCACCGAAAGGAAGAAGGCGGAACGGCGGCTACGTTTTCTGGCGTATCACGACCAGCTCACGTCGCTCGGGAACCGTGACATGCTGGATATTAGCCTGAACAGGCTGCTTGCGGAATTGAAGCGACAGCCTGAGCGCCGTGCTGCAATTCTCTACCTGGATCTGGACGGTTTCAAGAAGGTAAATGACAGCCTCGGCCATGAAATGGGGGATGCAATCCTGAAAGAAGCGGCACGGCGGCTGCACAGCTGTTTGAGAGCCGAGGACCAAATCTACCGCGTGCAAATTGAAGACATCTTCCGGCTGGGAGGTGACGAATTCACCGTCCTGCTTCCCCATATCGCCCGCCCGGAGGACGCCGGCGTAGTGGCGGCGCGCATTGTTGACCAAATTCTCCGGCCGTTTGAAATTCCTGATCTTGGCCCCATTAGAGACATCAGCATGGGAGTGAGCGTTGGTATTGCCATCATGCCGGATGACGGTATGGACAAGACAACGCTGTTGCGCAACGCTGATGCCGCCATGTACCAGGCAAAAGAGTTTGGCAACCGCTACGTGTTTTTCCGCACTGAAATGAACAGTCGCGCCATGAACAGACTCCTGATTGAGGACGGGCTTCGTAAAGCGCTGCGAAACGACGAGCTTAAGCTTTACTACCAGCCGATTGTTGATGCTGCCGGCACCGTGATCGCACTGGAAAGCCTTGTCCGATGGCACCATCCGGAACGCGGCGTCATTCTGCCTGATCAGTTCATCCCAATTGCAGAAGACTCACGTCTCATGCATCAGCTTGGTCGCTGGGTGCTGGAGACGGCGTGTATTCAGCTTGGCCGATTTCATAACCTTGGCTGGCACAACCTGCTCATGACGATTAACATCTCGCCTCGCCAGATGGAACGGGACGATCTACACGAGCTCGTTCACGATACATGCCGGAAAACCGGAATTTCCGCCGGCTCGCTCGTGCTTGAGATCACTGAAACCACGCTCATGAGTGAACCGGAGGCAACGATCAGAAAGATCGGCCTGCTGCAGGAATACAACCCCGGCTTGAAAATGGCCATTGATGACTTTGGCACCGGATACTCGTCCCTGAGCTATCTTTCCAGGTTCCCCGTAAACATCCTAAAGATAGACAAGAGCTTCACAACGCGGATGGAAAAGGACAACAACAGCAAGATCATAGACACTATTCTGCTGCTGGGAGCGTCTCTGGGTGTTCTGGTCATTGCAGAGGGCGTGGAACAAGAGCGCCACCACAGCATACTCAAACAGAAGGGGTGTCAAAACTTCCAGGGATTCCATTTCAGCGCCCCCCGCCCGTTTAAGTCAATCCTGGAATATCTCAAGCAGTCGCTGCCAAAACAATAATCCGGTAGCCCCGGCTTCCGGGGCCCGGGACCCGAAAGGTTCACTTCTCCCGCGCGTGCTCTACCAGTGTCACCGCTTCTTTTACCAAACGGCGAATCTCATCAAACTTGCCTTCCGCAATGAGTCCGGAGGGAACCATCCAGCTTCCGCCACAGGCAAGTACCTGCTTCATGGACAGATAACGAGCCAGATTATCCGGGCTGATTCCGCCGGTTGGAATGTAACGCACGCCCACATAAGGACCTGCCATTGCCTTGAGCATGACCGTACCACCGGACGCTTCAGCCGGAAAGAACTTCACTACCGAAAGGCCTCTTTCCAGCGCCATTTCCACGCCGGTTGGATTATTAATCCCGGGCGTTATCGGAATATCGTTTTCCACACAGTAATCAACCACGCGCGGATTAAACCCGGGCGTCACAATAAAACGTGCACCTGCCGCGCGTGCCCGCTTTGCCTGGTCAACGGAAAGCACCGTTCCGGCACCGACGAGCACCTCCGGCAACTTGCCGGCAATGGCTTTGATTGACGCTTCTGCTGCGTCCGTACGAAAGGTAATCTCCGCCACCGGCAGGCCGGCCTCCAAAAGGGCTCTGGCAAGCGGCACGGCGTCCTTTGCGTCTTCAAGCTTAATCACCGGGACCAGGCCCAGCCTTTCTATCGTATCTATGACGTTACCCATGGATATGTAACTCCTTTCACTATCTGCCTACCGCTCTACACGAGCGCTTTTTCCCGCAACCAGTTTTTCAACTTCTTTCAGGGTGGCCATGGAGGTGTCTCCCGGGGTCGTCATGGCAAGCGCGCCATGTGCGGCTCCGTAATTTACTGCTTCCTCAGGACTCTTCCCGGAGATAAGACCGTAGATCAGTCCGGAGGCAAAGCTGTCACCACCCCCCACGCGGTCAAAGATCTCCAGCCGGGGCCGGTGCTCTGCCTCAAAGAAGTTCCCCCCATGGTAGAGAATAGCTCCCCAGTCATTTGAAGTGGCCGTATGCACGTCACGCAGCGTGGTGGCCACAGCCTTAAAATTGGGAAACTCTTTTACCACCCGCTCTATCATGCGCTTAAACTTGTCTACTTCAAGTCCGGTCACATCTTCACCCATTCCTTCAACTTCAAATCCCAGGGATGCGGTGAAGTCTTCCTCATTGCCAATCATCACGTCAACATACTTTGCAATTTCCCGGTTCACTTCGCGGCATTTCTCTTTGCCGCCCCCTTCTTTCCAGAGAGACGCGCGGTAGTTGAGATCATAACTGATAATGGTTCCGGCCTCTTTTGCCGCCTTCATCGCCTCAATAATGACATCCGGCGTACTCTGTGACAGCCCGGCATAGATCCCGCCGCAGTGAAACCAGCGCGCTCCTTCCTCTGAAAAGATCTTCTTCCAGTCGATGTCCCCTTTCCCAAGCTTGCTGGCAGCAGAATGGGCCCGGTCTGAAACTCCTAACGCGCCCCTGATACCAAAGCCGCGTTCGGTAAAATTGAGACCCAGGCGCACGTTGCGTCCAATTCCGTCATATGGAAACCACTTAATGTGGGATGTATCCACGCCGCCCTGGTAGAGAAAATCCAGAAGCAGATATCCCAGGTCATTCTCCGGGATCGCCGTTACCACCGCGGTGTCCAGTCCGAAGCAGCGCTTAAGACCGCGTACGACGTTGTATTCTCCGCCACCTTCCCACACTTGAAACGTTCGGGTGGTGCGCACGCGGCTGTCACCGGGATCAAAGCGAAGCATGATTTCCCCAAGCGCAACCGCGTCCCACTTGCATGTGTCTTTTGCGTTGATATTAAGCTGTGACATGTCTGTTCCTCCCTGCAAAATTATCCTCTCTTAGTCCGGCGTGGTATCCCAGACGCCGGGAAATTTCCTGTGCAGCCGCACGCACCGCCGTGCCGAGTTCTGATATTCGTTCTTCGGTCACTACCCGTGCATATCCGGACACACTTACAGCGGCGACCGTGTGGCCCCTGTAATCATAGACAGGAGCACCCAGACAGCGGATATCAGGTTCATTCTCTCTGTTATCCAGTGAGTATCCCCGCTCACGGGATGTTTCAAGCTCCCGCTTCAGGATCTCAAGCTCCGTCACCGTGTATGCCGTCCGCGGCACACGTTCCACACTGCTCAGTATCTGCTCTGAGGTAGCGGCGTCGGCACTGAATAGAAGCGCCTTTCCAAGCGCACTGCAGTAAACCGGCACTGTGGTACCAATGATTGAATAGCGCCTGAGGCTGTTAAAGGACTCCGCCTTGTCTATGTAGACCACCGTGTTGTCCCTCAGGATCGCCAGAAAAACCGTCAAACCCGTCTCCGCAGAGAGCGCGTGGAGAGCCGGCTTGGCCTCAATCTTCAATTCCAGGTTGTCTATCTGGGAACCGGCAAGTTCTATAAGCTTGAGTCCCAGGCGGTACTGTCCGGTGGCCGGATCCTTTTCAATATACCCACGCTCTTTTAGCGCCAATAGCAGCCGCGACACGGTGCTCTTGTGAAGCTCGAGCATTTTGGACACCTGGGTAACACCCAACCCGTTTTGATGGTTTACCAGGAGTTCCAGGATGTCAAAGGTTCGGTCCAGTGCTTGAACGCTCATGAAATCTATCTTTATGTTGATTTTCGTCTCACTATGTGGGACTAGGAACTATATTATGGCACGTATGGAAGCATGTCAAGACAACGGGTTTCGCGCCACCAATCCTTAGGCTATACTGAGGCCATGACACACAAGCTCTACTACGATGACCCACTGCAGACTGAGTTTGATGCCCGCGTGACAGACGTTTCTCAGTGGAAGGGTAAATATCGTGTTGTGCTTGACCGCACCTGTTTCTACCCGGAAGGTGGCGGCCAACCTGCAGACACCGGTTTTTTAAGCGATATTCCGGTGGTGGATGTGCGAAAAGAACACAGCACCATCTACCACATTACTGAACAGGCTCCGCCGGCAGATGAGGTGCACGGGAGGGTAGACGGTCAGCATCGACGCGACTACATGCAGCAACACACGGGACAGCACATCATTTCGGGCGCAATGATGGAAATTGACGAAATCCCAACTATCTCCGTGCACCAGGGAGAAGAGTACACCACCATCGAAGTGGAACGCTCCTCTCTGGACGGGCGTACTCTGGAAGCAATAGAGGATAGGGCAAACGCCATTATTGCCCAAAACAGGGCTGTGAATACCTTTCTGGCCAAAGAAGGAGACGTGCCTTCCCTCGGATTACGGCGCCCCCCAAAGGTCTCCGGTGAGATTAGAATAGTGGAGATCGATGAGTTTGACCGCGTGGCGTGCGGCGGCGTCCACACAGTGAGGACCGGAGACGTGCGTTTGGCGAAACTGGTCGGAACGGAGACTATCCGGGGGAACGTTCGTACGGCATGGAAGATTGGAGACCGGGCGTTCCGTGACTACCGGCAGAAGAGTGAAATTGTTGCGGAATTGAATGATCTTCTTTCCGCTCAGAATCACGAAATCACGGAACGCATCAGGGCACTTCAGGAAAATCACCGGCAGGTAGAATACAAAAACAGGGCGTTGGAATCGCGGATTGCAGCACTCATGGCACAGGAGCTCGCAGAACGTGCCGATAAAATAGAGATGGGAAGGATTGTAACCGGAACGTTTCACGGGGAAGACAAAAACATAATCAGAAAGGTAGTCGAGTCTCTTGTGGAGCATGAAAACACCTATGCCGCCATAGTGAACATTGAAGCCGAACGTGTGCTCTGGAGCCTTGCCTGTTCTCCCGAACTTTCGGTTGATTTCAATGTGATGAAGGACAAACTTCTTCCGGTCATAAACGGTAAAGGCGGGGGCCGGCATCCCATCTGGCAAGGGGCGGGCTCCAGGCTGGACTCTGTAGCAGAATTTCACGAAGAGTTCAAACGTCTTATTGCTTCCGGGAGCGGACGGAAGGAAAAGTGAGTTTTTTTTTGAGAAATTGGACGGTATAATATTACACAAATGAGCAACACACGCACGGGAGTGATACGCGGTGAGTGAGAAAAAGACGGTACGTGACCTGCTTGAAACTATCAAGAAAGTCCACAATATTTCTGACCTGAGTATTCTTTTAGAAACGATTCTCCACGAGGCACGCCTCTTTGTCAGCGCGGACGCCGGAACGCTCTACATAGTTGCTGATGACCGCCTTTACTTCAACTACATAGAGAACGACACCCTCTTTCCGGAAGGGAACAGCAAAGACAAGTATGTCTATTCAAACAACAGTATCTCCCTTGATCGCAGCTCACTGGCCGGCTACGTGGCGACAACGGGAGAACCGCTTCTTATTGATGACGTGTACGATATCAGGAGTGAAGTTTCCTTTTCGTTTAATCCGCAGTATGACAGGATGACCTCCTACAAGACGCAATCAATCCTGGTGGTGCCGTTATCCAGGTCTGACGGCGCGGTTCTGGGCGTTCTGCAACTCATTAACAAGAAAAACTCAGACGCCAAAGTTGTACCGTTTTCCACGGATGACCGGCTTTTTATCTCCTACTTCGCGCAGCATGCGGCAGATGCCATGGAGCGGGCGGACCTGTCCCGGCAAATGGTCATGAGAATGGTGGAAATGGCCGAACTACGGGATCCGCACGAGTCAATGCAACACGCGCGGCGTGTAGGTGAATACTCAGTGGAACTGTTTGACCGCTGGGCAGCCGCACATGGTCTGCCCTTGAATGAACGCATGCTTAAAAAGGACATTTTTCGCGCCGCCGCCATCCTGCATGATGTGGGAAAAGTTGCCCTCACCGACGATATTCTTTCCAAGCAGGGTGAGTTTTCCGACGCTGAAAAGATCGAGATGTACAAGCACACTATTTACGGCGCACGCCTTTTCCGCAAGCGCAACTCAGTGTGGGATCGCATTGCGTACGAGGTAGTGCTGAACCATCACGAACGCTGGGACGGAAGCGGGTATCCGGGCCATATCGGGGACCTCTACAGCCCGGACATCCGGCTGGGCGAGGGGAAAAAAGGTAAAGAAATCCCGCTCTCTGCCCGCATCGTTGCGGTGGCGGACGTCTATGACGCGCTTACTTCAAAGAGGGCTTATAAGGAAGCGTGGAGCGAGGACAGCGCGCTGGTTTATATGAGAAAACAGTCCGGAAAGCTCTTTGATCCGGAGCTGGTAGAACGCTTCCTTGAGATGCGGGATATCCTGCACGCCATTAAAGAGCGGTTCCGGTAGACCGGTCACGCTTCTGCTACCGGAACCCGAAACACCTTAATCCCTTCTTCCGTAAAGAACTCTTTCAACTCGGCCACCGCGTCGGTGATCTGTTTCGCCTCACCTTCCTGACAGTAAACGATCAGCAGCACGTTTTCTTCCGGCCAGATATGGTCGCCCTGGCGCGGGCCCGCATCACCCACGCCGTGCACTTCCGGTATTTTTGTATAGTGAGCTGCAATTTCACGTTTCCGGAACAAATCAAACAGGTCTTCTTCCACGGAGCGATTTGCTATGATCTCAAGTCTTACCATGATTTTACTCCTGGGTGGTGGAATCCGGCCGTAACGGCCGAGCCTCGTGCTCACGCTCAATGCGGGCCTGCATTTTTGTCTCTCGTTTTGCTTTGCGCTTTTCAATCCGGTTGTTAAAGATGGCATAGATGACCGGAACCACAAAAAGCGTCAGAAGCGTTGCAACAGACAGGCCACCGACAACCGTCTTGGCAATGGGCTGAATCAGGCTGCCGCTTTCTCCCTTGAAGAACGCTACCGGTATCAGTCCAAGCACTGTTGTCAGCGTGGTCATAAGGATTGGCCTCAGTCTGTTCCCGCCGGCCTCAATACATGCATCGTGAACGGAGAGTCCGCGCTTGTGCATGAGATTGGTGTAGTCAACAAGGACAATCCCGTTGTTCACCACAATGCCCACCAGAACCACCATTCCTACGGCCGTGAAGACACTAAGGGTTTCTCCCGTAATGAAGTACATCCAGATAACACCTATGACAAGAAGCGGAACGGTGAAAATGATGATAAACGGATCCAAAAACGATTCAAACTGGCTTGCCATGACGCCGAACACGAGAAAGATGGAGACCGCCAGGATGGCAGCAAACGTTCCAAGTTGCTTCATCAGGTTTTCGTAGTCGCCGCTGAAGGTGATCAAGAGGTCCTCGTCTGACGGTATGTTTGCCTGAATGGTCCCGCGAATTTCTGGAACAAGCTGGTTCAGCTTGGACCCGGGCGCAAGGCCACCCGTTACATGCACGGTGCGCCGCTGATCCTCTCTAGAGATGCTTACCGGTCCCGTTCCGTAGTCAAAAGAGGCAAAACTCGAAAGTGGAATGCGCTCGCCACGCACGTTGGTGACGTAAATGCCCTGCAGATCAACTACCTGGTCCCGGCCGGCGTCCGTGGAAATCACAAGAATATCGTACTCATTTCCACCGGTGCGGAACTTACCGGCAGTGACGCCGTCAATATTTGCCCGAACTTCCTGTCCAATGGTTGCAACGTTAAGTCCGAGCGCGTACGCCTTGTCTCTATCTATGCGTACCGCCACTTCCGGCAGACCACTTTCCATGTTTACCTGCGGCTCAGTCACTGCGGGGTAGTGGTCCCGAAGTATGGTCTGTATCCGTTCCGCAACCTGACGCGCGCGCGTAAGGTCAGAGGACTGTACCAGTATATCTATGGGGCTGCCTCCGCCCAGACCACCGCCGCCCTGACTGAAACTGAAGGTAGCACCGGGGAAATCATTAAAGTGCACCCTCAGTTTGTCCCGTATAACAAAGTAGGAGTCCTGCCGTTTTGCGTAAGGCGGAAGCGTAATGAGGATATTAGCCTTGTTGGTCTGGCTCGCACCGGCAAAACCAAAGAAGGAGCGTTCTCCAACGTTGAGAATGATATCCTTGTAGCCTTTCACGTCCCGCCTGACCATCGACTCAAACTGCTTTGCTACCCGTTCGGTTACGTCAAGGGTGGTCCCCATCGGCATCTTGAGATCAAGCTGAACCACGTCATCTTCCTGCTGCGGCATAAACTCAAAGCCGATGATGCTAACCATCGCGAGTGAACCGCCAAACACAACGACCACAATTAACAGCGTGATCACTTTGTGGCGGAGGACTGAAGCGATAGCGCGCTTGTATGCGTTATCAAGACCGGAAAACGCACGGCTTGCCGCACCGTCAAGCTTGCCCAGCAGCCCGGAAAGCGGCCGCTGTTTTCGTGATGAGAGCGGAAGATAGCGGCTGGAAAGCACCGGCACAAGAAACATGGCAACCAATAGCGAGGATCCAAGGGAAATGACAACCGTGAAAGCCAGGTCGGAGAAGAGCTCTCCCACCCACTCGAGCTGGCCGCGGAACACCGCAACCGGCGCAAAAACAAAAATAGTAGTCAGCGTGGATGCTACTATGGCGTTTATCATCTCCTGCGTGCCCAGCACCGCGGAAGCTTGAAGCTTGCTTCCCTTCTCACGGTATCTGAAGATGTTTTCCAGGATGACGATGGAGTTGTCCACAAGCATCCCAACTCCCAGCGCAAGTCCGGTGAGCGTCATCAAGTTCAGCGTCAGCCCTGCAAAATACATGACGGTAAGCGTGACAACCAGCGAGATAGGAATGGCAAGGCCGATAATGAGCGTGCTTCTGATACTGCGCAGGAACACAAAGAGAATAATGACTGCCAGCAAGGCACCGGTGACCGCCGCAGAGGAAACCTCTGAAAGCGAACGCCGTATTATCTCCGTGGTATCGTAAATCACATTGACCCGCACGCCCACCGGCAGCACCTGATTAACCTCGGCCAACCGGCTTATGACGTTATCCGCGGTCTTTACGGAGTTGGTGCCGCTTTGTTTCTGCACAATGACAAAGACACCCGGTTTTCCATTTACAAAGACATTGTTATCCGTCTTCCGGTAACCGTCAGAAACGTTTGCCACATCACGCAGGCGTATCCCCAGCGACGCGCCGCCTGCAGGCGCAGCCGGCGTTGGCGGAGCTCCCTTGTAGGTGATGACGGTATTCTTGATCTGGTTGATGTCCTGGTATTCACCGGCAGTACGAATGAGATAGCTTGTATTTCCCTGGGTAATACTGCCGCCTGTTATTTGCACGTTCTGAGATTGCAGCGCCTGGACAATCTGATTCATGGTGAGATCGTAGGCGGCAAGGCGGTTGGGGGAAACCTCAACGCGAATGGCGCGCTCCCGCCCGCCCATCACACCGGCAAGCGCAACACCTTCCACCTGCTCAATTCGCGGTTGTACTGTCTTCTCCGCAATGGAGCGCAGCTCTTCCGGGCTTCTGTTTCCGGATACCTCCAGTTGAAGAATGGGAATCATGGAAGGATCAAACTTGAAGATCTGCGGTGTTGTGGCAGCGTCCGGAAGCAGGTCCTTTACAAATTCAAGACTGTCTCTGACATCATTTGACGCTTCAGCCATATTGGTGCCCCACGTGAACTCCAACTGTACCTGACTGGAGCCTTCCGAGGAAGTGGAGGTGATTTTCCGTATGTTACTGACGTTGCTGAGCGCACCTTCGAGCGTTCTGGTAACAACTGTTTCAACCTCTTCCGGGCCCGCGCCGGGATAGCTGGTAAAGACCATGAGCACAGGCGGATTAATCTCCGGAAAGAGGTCTATTGCCAGATTAGAGGCGGTATAGAGTCCAAACCCAATTGCCAGAAGGAAAATTATGAGCACCGTGGTCGGACGATTTACGGTGGTCTTTGTTAAGCTCATACGCTCTCCTACTCAACCCTGACGTTACTCTCCGGAGAGAGCGGCTCTACCTGATCCACTACCTTGACCTGCACTCCGTCATCCAGAAGATTCTGTCCCTGAATTACCACGCGGTCACCTGCCTTCACCCCCACAATGACTTCCACCTGGTCATCTATAATGATTCCGGGCGTTACTACACGGCGCTCCGCCGTGTTCTTTTCAGTCACCACGTAGCCAAATGTCTCGCCAAACCGACGCACCAGGCAGGAAGCGGGAATCTTTATCACGTTTTCCTTGCGCTCGGTAATGATCTGTACTTCTGCGTACATGCCAGCTTTCACGCGGGAGTCACGCCGCGCAAGCTGGAGCTTCACTTCCATGGTACGCGTAGTTGGATTTAGCACCGGGCTGAGTTGGGTAACCCGCGCGGGGAACGTGACGTTGGGATACGCTTCAAATCGCAGTACTGCCGGAAGTCCAACTCTCATGGAGTCTATAAACCGTTCCGGGACTTCGGTCGTAATTTCCAGCTGATTAATCTTGGAAATTCGTGCTACCGGCACTCCCTGCCCAATGCGGGTACCCACCTGAACCGGCACCTCTGTAACGGTACCGTTTATTGAGCTCTTCACCGGGCTTGGGACAAATTGCTGCCCTGGCCGTGAGGGATCGACCTCCGCCACAACATCTCCTTCAGATACGTAATCTCCCACTGAAACATTTAGCTTCACCACTTCACCGGCCGTATCCGCATAGACGTCTACCGATACTGCAGCAGACACGTCTCCGTTGAGATCGATGTAGTTCTCAATCACCCCACGGACCGCCTCGGTGGTGGTAACAGCGAATACCGGGGCGGCAGCCTCGCTCCCTGCTGCGGTGGCGTTGCCCGTTTTGCCTCCCTGAGAGGCAGAACAGCCGGCGAAAAGCAGTACTACCAGAAACGGAACGACCGCTATAATACCTCTTCTAATTTGAACCTTCATTCTTGTCCTTCCCCTGAAGTTCATCCAGAGACGCGTTCAGCGCGTACTCCAGATCAAGCAGGCCTGAAACGTAATTGTACTTTTCGCTCAGCACCTGCACCCGCGCCTGACGCAACTCCTGCTCCGCGTTCTGCACCTCAAGCAGATCACGGGTGCCCGCCTGATACGCTTCCTGCGCCAGTGAGTAGGCGCGTTCGGCGAGTGTCACGTTCAACTCTTTCACCTTTAGCGTCTGCTGCACCTTATTCAAATTCTGAATAGTACCACGCACCTGTATTTCAGCGCCTTCCGTGGCCTGCTGCAGGTTCACATACTGCTTCTGGATATCGTTTTCCAGATTGGCTATACGCACGCGTGTCTGACTTCCTGGCACCAGACCGTCAAGCGGCTGCGTGATGGTAATGGAGAACGCGCCGCGTGACGTTTGCTGCCAGTCATTACTGATATCCGCAAAGAGCGGGTCACTGGTTGGGTCACCCTGGAATGTTGGATCTGCAGTGAACCCAAAAGAGAGAACGGGCAGAAGTCCCGCACTCTGGCCGTCCCCACCGACGATCGCCTCTTTTTGCGTTTTGAGGATCTGGATGTACTGCCTGATCTGCTGGAGATCAAACCGGTCACTTAGATGGCTCTTAATGAGCTCGTCGGTGTTGAGGCTGACCATTTGCGGCTCAATGTTACCCTTTAGGGTGGTTTCCTTATTCACGTCAAGCCCGAGCATTTGATTGAAGCCCATGATTGCGTTTCGGTGAGCAAGCTGCAGATTTTCGAGCTGTGGTTTTATGTTTTCAAGTGCCACCTGGGAGCTCAACAGCGTGTATTCGTCCACCAGTCCGTTGTCATAGTTTACCTTTGTCTGCTCGTAGCGTTTCTGCGCCTGATCTATGGAGTCACGCGTCAGCTGAATTTGCTGTTCCAGAAGCAAGATGTTGTAGAATTGCTTTCTCACGTCACGTTCGATTTTTTTCCGGGTGTCCGCGAGTGAAAGCAACCCCGCCTCATAGTCCTGGACGGTCAACCTGATTCCCTGGAAAAGAGAAACGGTGAGATCAAGCCGCGCCTGGAGGGTGGCGGAAAGGTTCCAGCGAGGGTACGGCTGGGATGTAATCGGGTTCGTTTGCTCAAGGTTGGTCCGCGCCATTGTCGCACCCGCAGAGAGTGAAGGGATAAAGCGGTTCCATACTGTATCTTTCGATCTTCGCTTCTGCTCTACCGTAAGACGTTCGGTTTCAAGCTGAAGATTATTCTGAAGCGCAAGTTACACCGCGCTATCAATATCAATCACCCGTGGACCCGCGTCAGTTGTGCCCGCAGAGGAAGTATCGTTCTGCGCTACACCAAATCCCACGGCAAGTACAAACAGGAACGCAATCAAGAATAGCCGTTTCTGCATTATTTACTCCTTACGGCGGATCCCCTCAGTGAGCAACCGATAGGTCATCCGCATTAATTCTTCCATACTATAGGTGTCCACCCCGGCGTCTGCCGGGCGTGGCGGCCTAAATTCAAAGAGCACCCGCGTTACCGCAATGCGCAGAAACGCGGTCACTTCCTGAAGTTCAACGGGGGGAACGCGTAACGTTCCGTGTTCCACCGCTTTTTCCAGAAAGACAAACATCCGGTCAAAAAAGCCGGCTGAGGGTTTTGCAAACTGGACCCGAATCTTCTGAAATCGAAGCCAGTCCAAGACGGTCATCATGCTGGTATTGTTGGAAAAGTAGGAGGCCGTTGTGACCATGAAGCAATATAATTGCTCCGGCGGCTCACTCCACAGAGCTATACGGGCGTCATAGAGTTCTTTGAAACGCTCATGCTCGCGGGCGGCCATCCTGCTCAACATTTCGTCCTTGTTCTTAAAGTAAAAGTAGAGACTACTCTTGCTGATTCCCGCCCGCCCGGCAATCTTCTCAACCGTTGCCTGTTCTATTCCCTCTTCTGCAACTGCCGCCTCAATGGCGGTGAATATGCGGTCCGGGGTTGGCATTTCTTCCGGTGATACACTACTTTCCCGTTCCACCGCGTTAGAATCCGGGAGCCTTTCCATTCCGCGAACCAGGCCGTCCCGGCATATCCCCACAGCCTGCTCCACCCGCTCTGCTACCTCTTTTTCGGCAACCGCTGAGGACTTCAACGCTCCCGTTGGCGTCCAGAACGCAAGGGCGGACCACACAAATGCCACCAGATCTACGTAGTATGCAACAATCTGGACGCTCTTATCTGTCACCGCATATCCGTCACGCTTCAACAACAAAGCGGTCACCAGACGGTTGTCCCGAACCATCCCTTCCAGGCGTTCCTGTTCTTGCCGCGGCCGCCTGAAAAGCACAAGCAGGACAAATAGATAGTAGTACGGGTTTTCAGCGTAGAAGCGCATGACCGCCTGAATGTAGGCGCGCACAATTCTTTCCAGCCCGGCCTCCTGCGGCACGGCGCCGAGCGTTTCGCCTATCTGCGCAAAGTCAGTGAGAAAGCGCTCGCTCATTGCCGTAACCAGCGCTTCCTTGCCGTCAAAGTGACGATACAACGCCTGCTTGGTAATGCCAAGGGCGCGGGCAACCAGGGAGAGACTCGTGTTTGCAAAGTGGGTTTTCCCCCACTCAGTGAAAGCAGCCTGGATTATTTGCTGCCGTTGATTTGGCTTCTCTGTTATGCTATCTATGCTCATGATATGTGAAGTTCAGGCGACGTGCGTGTTTCCCGTGCACCGATTCAGAACCAACGTTACCGAACGATCGTTAACTAACATAACAATAGCCTGACCCGGCGTCAACAGAGAAATTCTCTTTCGACATCACAATGGGAGTGTGCTACTATGAGTGATGCGAGAAGGCTGTAAGGTGGAGCCCGTGCTCACACGCTTCTCACACATATCGTATTACATGGCACGTGCGGCATGATTGCCGTTACAACTTTACAAGGAGGGAAGAGATGAAAAAGGCTCTACTCGTGCTCGTAGCTCTGCTGCTGGTCACCGGAATGCTTTTTGTGTCCTGCGCGCAGAAGAAGGCCCCGCTGGGCTCTGAAGAGAACCCGGTGGTCTGGGGATTCGTCCCGTCAAATGAAAGCCAGGAAATTGTTTCCGGCGGTGAAAAAGTGGCAGACATGATCCTGGAAAAGACCGGGGTTCATGTAAAAGTCAGCCTTGCAACTGACTATGCTGGTGTTATTGAGGGTCTCTCAAGCGATCCACCGTCCGTACACATGGCCTCCCTTGCAACGTTTGCATACGTGCTGGCGCATGAGCGCGGCGTGGCTGATGCGGCGCTGGTTTCAGTACGCTACGGCAGCCCAACCTACAACGGGCAACTCATAGCAGGTGCAGATACCGGCATTACCAAGGTGGAAGACCTCAAGGGTAAGACGTTCGGCCGCCCTGATCCGCTTTCCACCTCCGGCTGGATTATCCCTATGCTCACCATGCGGGCTGCAGGGATTAACCCTGAATCCGACCTTAAGGAAATTGTGGACGCAGGCGGACATCCGGCTGTTGTGGCCGCAGTGTACAACGGTGACGTGCAGGCAGGCGCAACGTTTGTTGACGCCCGCACCAGTCTTGAGAAACAGTACCCGGATGTTATGGAAAAAGTACGCGTTATTGCAGTATCTGCGGACATTCCCAATGACGGCGTACAGTTCAGCCCAACCGTCCCGGCCGAGCTTCGTGACAAAATTGTGAACGCTCTTGTTGAGATTGCCAGCACTGATGAGGGCAAGAAGGCACTCCAGCAGGGCTACTCATGGACAGATCTTACCAAAAAAAATGACAGCTTCTATGATCCGTTCCGGCAGGTGCTTCAGGCCTCCGGCATGAAGGTTGAAGATCTCATCAAAGAATAACGCTCAAGCGGCTCCTCGCCCGAGGGGCCGCACCTTATTCATACCACATTCCCCGGGGGGATCCATGCTAAAGGTTCGAAACCTCACTAAGGTCTATGACGACGGGACACAAGCCCTCACCGACGTAAGCTTTGACGTCGAGGATGGCGAGTTTCTCGTTGTGATCGGGTTGTCGGGATCCGGCAAATCTACGCTGCTCCGCTGCATCAACCGGCTCATAGAGCCAACCGCCGGCCAGGTTTTCTGGAACGAAAAGGAGATAACCGCAGCCGAGGGGCAGGAACTCAGGCACATTCGCCGCAATTTCGGCATGATATTTCAGCATTTTAATCTGGTAAAGCGTTCATCGGTCATGACAAATGTTCTCTCCGGACGGCTTGGATACGTTTCCACGGGAAGGAGTCTCCTTCACCGCTTTTCGCAGGCCGACCGGGAGATGGCGCGTGCGGCACTGAAACGCGCGGGCATTACAGAACAGGCCAATAAACTTGCGAGAGAGCTTTCCGGCGGGCAGCAGCAGCGCGTAGGCATTGCACGCGCATTGATGCAGCAGCCAAAGCTCATCCTCGCGGACGAACCGGTAGCAAGCCTGGACCCCGTGCTGGCTCACACCATCTTAAGGGATCTGGAACGGCTCAACCAGGAAGACCGCATGACGGTGATTTGCAGTCTTCACTATCTGGACCTGGTACAGCGTTACGGCACCAAGGTCATCGGACTCAGAGATGGACGGGTTGTCTACCAGGGAACGCAGGAACAGATCCGCGCCATGACGGACAACGAATTCAAAGAGATATACGGTGAAGAGGCGGAACGGGTTGCCGCCGGGCCGACGAAAGGAACGGAATAATGGCGGAATCAAACAAGAAGCTTGCAGCTACCATTAAGCCGCTGGTACCCGCCCCGCTGGCGGGTATAGCCTCTCTCATTCTTCCCGGACTGGGACAGGCGCTCACGCAGCAGGCAAAACGCGGTATTGTACTCCTCGCCGCGTTTGGAACCACCGTCGCGCTTTTTGTATGGCGGTTAACTGATCTGGCGCACCGCGAACCGACACTTTGGAAGAAACTCGGCAAAGCGTATCATTTGAACGCCACTTTTGTGACCGCGGTCATCATCTTCCTGCTTTTAATGTGGCTCGCTATTGCGTGGGACGCATATCACAGTGCCAAAGTGAAACGTAGAGGCGGTTTTGCCGTTTTTGTCTCTGTTATCGCCGTGTTTTTTGCGCTGGGCTGGCAGATTAGCCAGATAGACCTTGTAAAGATGGTGAAGGAGGCGCCGGATGCACTTCCGCCGCTCTCCCGTGTGCTCTGGCCATGGAAAGCGGCTATCACCTATAAGACTGAAACAGTTTCAGCGGCGGCAAGGGTGCTCACCGGGACGGAGTACGAGCTCCCGCCTCTGCTGCCGCACAAGGAAGGGGAACCATACCTGGAGGTGAGTCCCCGACGCGGAGAGCTCTCCCAGCAGGATTCCCAGGGCAATATCATCCCGGGCACTACCCTTCACATAACCGGGCACAATTTCAAGCCCAACACGGTGACTCAGATCTGGTGGGTTGATCCCATCGGCAACGAGTTCCGGATTCGCAACGAGGGGAAGTACGTAGATGTAGAAACGGATAATCAGGGGAACTTCAAGAAAAGCATTGTCATGCCGTATCGCCTCATTCCGCCCAGTTCTGAAGGGCCGCTTGTGCACCAGGTGGAGGCACGCCAGATCTCCCAGTCCGGACCGCCGCTGCCCAGTGAACCGCTCCGACTCACCATCGGCCGCATGATTGAGACCATCTTTATGGGTATGATGGCCACCTTCTTTGGTATTATCTTCTCCATCCCCATCAGTTTCCTGGCAGCGCGCAATATCATGCGCGGATCGTTTCTGACCATGACAATCTACTACCTGACACGGACAGTCTTAAACATCGTTCGTTCCATTGAGCCGCTCATCTGGGCGCTCATTGCGGTCGTCTGGGTAGGACTCGGCCCGTTTGCCGGTATTGTAGCACTTACGCTGCACTCCATTGCAGCACTGGGTAAACTCTATTCCGAAGCAATAGAAGGAATAGACCACGGCCCCATTGAAGCCATCCAGGCAACGGGCGCCAACAGCCTGCAGACCATTATGTTCGGAGTAATCCCCCAGATGATTTCACCGTTCATATCGTTTTCTATTTACCGCTGGGACATCAATGTGCGCATGTCCACGGTCATTGGTCTGGTTGGCGGCGGCGGTATTGGCTTCCTGCTGGTACAGTATATCCGCCTGCTCGACTATCGCGCGGCCGGCATTGCGGTATGGTTCATTGCCGTTACGGTGGCCATACTTGACTACGTCAGCGCCGAAATCCGGGCCCGCATGACCTGAGCGGGTCCGGCCGGCGGCCGGGAAGGATGCTATGAAACTTGTCTCGCTTTCACTTGTCACCGCGGTAGCCGTCCAACTGCTCTGTCAGCTCTTTAAAGTGGCCTACTACTCCGTCCGGGAGGGTGGGCTACGGCCACACTACTTTGTATCGGCAGGCGGCATCCCCAGCGCCCACTCCGCGTTTGTCACCGCCCTCTTTGTGGCGGTCGGCATGCGCAGTGGGCCCGGAAGCGATGTGTTTGCCGTGGCGTTTGTCTTTGGCATGATAGTCATCTATGATGCCTACCGCCTCCGCGGTGAGGTGGAAAAACACGCCAGGCTGTTAAACCGCCTGGTGCTGCGCTATCATCCGCAGGAGCCGGCAGAACTGTCTGAAATGGTCGGCCACACGGTACCGGAAATTGTGGCCGGCATTGCAACAGGCGCCATCTTCTCAATCGGTGTAACCCTTGTGCTACGCTCGGCTGGGATGTAAGGGCGTCAAAAAACCTGGTAGGGAACAATCCTGTCAACGCGTACTTTCACGGTCACCGTAGCATGATAGGCGCCGCTGTCCATGATGATACGGGGGACATCGTCTAAGAGCACTTTTCCGGTTGATTCCCGCGGCTTGTTTCGGGTCTGCGTGCGTAAATAATCACGGATAGCCTGTTTCACCGCCGCCTCAATGGCGAGGATCTTATTGGGTGGGCCTTCCCACAGCTCTTTCTCTCCCGCGCCTGACGCGGTAGAAATGGTGTTACTTTGCCACGCGGAAAGCCAGGAGGCCTGCGCGGAGTCCAGCATGTAGCGGAAACGGATCCAGATGCGCTTCTCCTCCCGGCGTGTGCTCATCACCCGAAGGCGGGGGTCGCCCTCTGCAATTTGCGCAACCGGCTTCAGCTCAAACACCTCATTCACCTGACGTGCACGGTCAGACGGTGTGTAGCGGTACCGAAAACCATAAATCATGCCGGAAAAGACATAACGCGCTTCCTCGAGCACAGTTCGAATGGCGTCATCCTGAGAAAGCGGATAGTCTCCGCCCTGCGGTATCATGGGCTCAAGCTCGGCCCAGAACTCTCCAGTGACGTAATCAAACTGTTGCTCCGCAGTCAGCGCGGACGGGAATGATAACGTGCCCGTTGCCAGAATGAGCGCGGTTACAAAGCGTATCGTAACGGCACGCGCCGTGAGAGACTCCATATGGTTACTTTATCGGCACCGGAAACAAGAAGAGATACGAACTCTTACCTGAGATCTTCCAGAAATATGCGGAACGGATTGAGCTCAAGGCGAATCAGAAGATAGAGATAGGCAAAGGCAAATCCGGCCAGATGCGTCAGGTGTGCAATTCCGCCGCCCCCACCTGACAGCTGGGAAAAGAGCTCAATTCCTGTGTAGAGAAGCACCAGTATGGGTGCCCGGATTGGAATAATCCCGAACACGTAGATCATCGCGTCAGGAAAGAGGGTAGCGAACGCAAGAAGAACGCCAAAGACCGCTCCGGACGCACCAAGAAGGAAGATCTGATAGTTGCCCGTGTACCAGTAAAAGCCGAGGGAGAACAGACCTGCAAGAAACCCTACCAGTAGATAGAACAGGAGAAACTCGTAGCTTCCAAGTCTGCGTTCAACCTGCGTCCCAAAGAAGAAGACGGCGAGCATGTTAAACAGGATGTGGGTAATGCCGCCGTGAACAAACATGTAGGTAAACGGCTGCCACCAGAAATTGTAGTTAATGACAAGCCGCGGGTTCATAGCCAGATACGCCGTACTGTTAGGCGCAACGGAGTTCAGCATGAACACCAAAATGTTCACCCCGATGAGGATGAACGCCATGTTGTATTCCCGGTATGGCAACGGTCTGCGGATAAGCGGTGTTCGTTTCACCACCTAAATGTACGGCGTTTGCAGGAAGCGGTCAACACGGGATCTCAGCCCGGACGGCACCACGCTACGCTGCACCACGCCCTTGTCATGTCAGCGACTTCCTCGTAAGGTGGATCTCTGATGGCACGAGAAAAACCTGACCACTACTCGCAACGCGCCCGCCGGGAAGGATATCCAGCCCGCAGCGTCTATAAGCTCCAGGAAATACAGCAAAAGTTTCACATCCTCAGACGTGGAACGCGCGTACTTGACGTGGGAGCGGCACCCGGCAGTTGGAGCAAGTACGCACTCACCGTGCTGGGGAGAAGCGGGGTTGTTGTGGCAGTTGACCTGTCACCGCTCTCCGGTGATGTTACGGACTCACGTCTTGAGTTTCTTCAAGGAGACCTTTATGAGGAAACCGTGCGGGAAGAGCTCCGGCAACGCGGGCCGTACAACACGGTCATGAGCGACGCGGCCCCTGCAACTTCCGGACAAAGGACGGTTGACACCGCGCGTTCGGCCGCACTGGTAGAACACGTGCTCCATCTCTGCGGTGATGTGCTTGCACCTGGCGGCAACGTTGTTGCCAAAATCTTTCAAGGGGGGGAGGAGCAGGATCTGCTGGCCCAGATGCGAACCATGTTTGAGAGCGCTCGCGCGTTCAAACCAAAGTCATGCCGAAAAGAGTCTTTTGAAACTTATCTTGTGGGGACCGGACGGCGGATCGGATAGCTCCTGTACAGGCTACTATGTCCGAACAGGATTCAATTAACAAGGTGTCAACACCAAACACCGTAACGTCTCTGCGTGCCGACCTTCTCAATCTTGGTCTGGAGGCTGGGATGGTTGTCCTTGTTCATTCATCACTGAGTGCTCTCGGCTGGACCTGCGGCGGTGAGGTTGCGGTAATCCAGGCGCTCCAGGAAGTAGTCAGACCATACGGCACTCTGATAATGCCCACCCATTCAGGCCATCTGTCGGACCCTGCAGGGTGGGAAAATCCGCCCGTGCCGGAATCGTGGTGGGAAACCATCAGAGAAAGCATGCCGCCGTTTGATCCGGAAATCACGCCGTCCCGCGGCATGGGGGCAATACCGGAATGCTTCCGCTCCCAGCCGGAAGTGCTGCGCAGCACCCACCCGCACGTCTCTTTTGCCGCCTGGGGTGAGAAGGCCGCAGAGGTAGTTTCCAATCACTCGCTGGATTACAGCCTGGGAGAGGGTTCTCCCCTTGCTCGCATCTATGAAGAAAACGGGTGGGTATTGCTACTGGGAGTGGGCCACGACAACAACACATCTCTCCACCTGGCAGAGTACCGCGCCGATTACAGGAAGAAGAAAGAATTCACTCGATACGCACCCGTCACCGTGGACGGGCACAGGCGCTGGAAGGCATTTACCGATATTAATATAGATAGCTCAGACTTTGACCGCATTGGTCACGATTTTTGCAATCGGTGGAAATCGGACATCAGCGTGGGCACGGCAGGAGCAGGGAAAGCCCAGCTCTTCCGCCAACGGCTCTGCGTTGACTTTGCCGCGGGATGGTTGCACCGCATGCGGACGTGATAGATAGCGAATTCTTGAGAGATGGGATATAGTTGGCATCATGAACAACCGCTACCGCCAGTCGTTCTACCGCACGGTGTGTCTGCTCTGCATGCTCGGCTTTCTGCTTTCTTCCTGTGCCACCGGCTTTAACTACCTGCCGCGCACCCCACTCGCTCTGAGAGCAAGCGGTAACTACACGCCAAAATCGCGCGTTCGCCGCGGTGAGGACCTCTCATCTGTACAGGAACGGATCGTGGCCGGCGCAGATTACGTAAAGGGCAAGCGCAGCCTGGTAATAAACGGCCGGCGCTTTAACTGGGATTGTACCGGTACCATCCTTTCAATCTATTACTACGCCGGGATTGATCTCCAGAAAGAGTTTGCGGATTACACCGGAAACGGGGTGACGCGCCTCCACAAGATGGCGGAGCACTACGGATTGCTCTATGACACCAGGGATCCGGTGCCGGGAGACATCATTTTCTGGGATAACACGTATGACAGAAATCACGACGGCAAGTGGAACGACCTCTTAACCCACGCTGGGGTGGTTGTTTCAACGGAGCCGGACGGAACCATAGAGTATATCCATCACAACTATAGACGCGGCATTGTGGTGGAAAAGATGAACCTGCATGAACCGGATGCAACGGAAGTGAACTCACCGCTTCGCATGAAAAGTGACCGCTGGGTCAGGCCGGATCGCTGGCTTTCGAGCCACCTCTACCGTGACTTTGGTATGCTTTACGATCTGCCGACCAGTTGAGCATTGCAGCAGCGCCGTTTAGTACTGCCGCACCAATAAGCGGCGAATCACACCCAAAAGCACTTCTTTCACGTCACAATCAGGCAGTGTTGCTGCTTCGCGCAATGCACGCGCAGTGTAGCGTTCCGCATCCCTTCGGGCGTGCCACAGTCCCCCGCGTGATTCTATGCGGCCCAGGATGGAGTCTATATTGTCGTGAGCGCATGCACCGCTCTTGATGTAGGAGGCAAGCTCACCGTCATCGTGCGCGAGCGCGTGAATGACCGGAAGCGTGAGAATACCGTTTCGAAGGTCGTTACCGGCGCTCTTACCCAGCTGGCCGGTAGACCCGGTGAAGTCCAGAATATCGTCTATTATCTGGAAGCCAATACCCACGTTATGACCTATGCGGCGTAGCGCGCGCAAGGCCGGGTTTTCTATTCCGTTTTCACTTGCTCCTACATGAAAGCTCAGCGCAAACAGGAGAGAAGTTTTGCCAATTACGCGATGAATGTAGCCGCGCACGGAAACGCGGTCTGGATCAGACTGTTCCGCCTGGGAGATCTCGCCCGCGCAAATATGACTCACCCCTGCGGCAAGCAGCCGTGCATTTTCCATGCTGCCGTAGTCTGCAACCAGTGAAAAACACTTACTGAAAAGGTAGTCGCCCATCAGAATTGCTTCGCGCCGGCCGTACTTCTGGTGAAGCGTCGGTTGGCTTCTCCGGTAATCCGCATCATCAATCACGTCGTCATGTACCAAACTGGCCAGATGCAGTATCTCAATTGCAGCGGCCATGCGGTAGATCCTGTCCGGCAAAAGCGCAAAGAACGATGGTGGCCCATGACGCTTCACCAGGAGGCGGCGCGTCTGGGTTTCCTTCATCCGTGCTGCAAGCAGCGCAAAACCCGGCCTGAGCATCTTCCCACCGCGAGAGGCAAGATCCACCAGCGCCTCCGTCAAATAGCTGCTCCTGGCTGTCATTGCGTCAAGAATAACGGACTGAACGCGTTCCAGATCCGCCCGGAGAACCGGGTAGTCATCCCAGAAGGTTGTCATCCGGTTGTGATCAGGGAAAACGCCGGCTGATACCAGATCAGCCGGCATAGAAGAGGTCATCACGATCTTAGTTCTTAATTCGAGGCTCACCGGTGTAGATATAGGTCCGCTGAGCAATTCTTCTGCGGTTCCACCATCTGTGGAGCGCCGGCATGATGTAGTGGTCAAGGCCGAATCCACGTCCTGCGCCTCCGAGCATCACAATCGCGGCAGCTATGTACCAGAGCAGTTCCGGGTTCCCCCAGCCGGAGGCAATAAACATGATGCCAAGCAAAATAGACGCCCCGGCGCTCAGGAAGGTGAAACAGCCTGCAATAAGCGCCAGCCCAATGCCCATTTCGGCAACAACCACCACGGACTGCATCAGGAAGGCCAGAAGCGGTGACGCACTGAGAATATGCTCGGCAAACCAGGTATAAACGCCAAGGGCTTCAATAAGCGGCTTTACCTGCGCGGCGGCGTGAGCAACGGCTTCCCCGCCGGCCTGAGCTGCCTGGCCCGCTGCCTCAGCAACCGCACCGGACGCCGCGGATGTGGCGTCAGCCGCAGTCTGCGCAGCCTGAGTGGCCGCCTCAGCTCCCGCACCGGTGGCGGCGGAAGTAGCATCCGCAGCCGCTTCAAAGGAAACACCAGGCAGGTGAATGGCACCGGTCCAGACCTCTGAAAGACCCTTGCTTCCGGGGTTCAGCCAGCCTTCCTGTACCTTCTTGATGCCTTCATAGAGCCACTTGCCGCCAAGCCAGAGCCGCAGGGGCACTGCCCAGTAAACCGGAATTCTCCACGCCAGATGACCGCCCAGGAAGGAACGCTCTTCTCTGATGGTGAAGAACTCATGCTGCAGGTACTCCCAGACGGAGTTAATGCCCGCCAGTCCAAAGAGATAGTGAAGGTTGATCATGTGCTTCATCGCCATGGCAAAGAAGCCGGACATAGAGATGCCAAGCACATGCGCCACACCGTAGCGGCCGCCAAGGGAAACCATGAAGCCGTGGTAGTTGCTCTTGAATCCCGTTTTTTCTTTCTTGTCGATCTCCGCGATAATGTTGTGCGCGGCAACGTGGGCGGTCTGAAGGGACGTTTCCACAATTTGCGGAACAACTTTGTCGTTCTCCACAAACCAGATCATGTCACCAACAAGGTAGACGTTGTCAAAGTCAACTGACTGCATGTTCTCGTTGACCAGTATCCGTCCGCGTTCACCAACAATATAGCGCTCGTCTTCGTCAAAGTGACAGCCTGCCATGCCGTGGATGCCTTCAATAGAGGCCTCGGTCGACTGGCCGCGAGCACACTGTCCCTTGGTGAGCTGGATCTTGGTAGTGAACTCCCCACCATGAATGCCTGCTGTCCAGACAAAGGTGTCCGCAGTGATCACGTCTTCTTCTGCTATGATGATCTTGCCCGGCTCCGCTTTGGTGATGGGTGCATTGGTCATTATCTCACACCCTTTCTTCTCCAGATAGCGAGTGGCTTTTTCACGCAATTTCTGCGGGAAGATAGGAAGGATGCTGTCCATCATTTCTATAATGATAATCCGGACTTCGCTCTCATCAATGTGATACTTGGGGCAAAGCGTTTCCCGCCGCTCCATAAGCTCACCGGCAAGTTCCGCCCCGGTAAAACCGCCACCGGCAATGGCAAAGGTCAGAAGCCGCTTTCGCACTTCCGGATCCGGCTCCTTGGCCGCGGCGCGGAACATGTCTTCAACCTGGGTTCGGATTCGGATAGCGTCTTCAAGAGACCAGCAGGTAAAACAGTTCTCCTGAACGCCCGGTATATCAAAGAACTCCGGCTCACCGCCGGCGCCAACTATCAGGTAGTCATAGGGATATTCGGCTACCTTTGAGATAACCTTGTTGCCCTCAAAGTCGATGGTGGAAATCTCGTCAATGACAACATTCACGCGCTTCCCGCCGAAAATCTTGGCAAAACTTACCTGGACTGCCTCCGGGTCTGTACGGGAGCCGGCAACTTCATGCAGCTCCGTCATGAGGGTATGGTACGGGTTCTTATCGATCAGGGTGATCTCTACGGAGAAGTCCTTCTTGAACCGCTTATAGAGGCGCTTGGTAGCCTCAATGCCACCGTAGCCACCGCCCATGACCACAATTCTGGTCTTGTTCTGCATATCCACTCCTTGAGAGAAATGATTTGCGATTGGCACATCGTTTATTTATGTATGGTGATATGGTACATTAGTTATCGAATATAGTAAAGTACAATAATTGCAAAATTATAGTCGGTATGGTACAAATCCAACTAATGTTTCACAATAAATTGGCCACCTTCGCAAAAATCGGTCTTTTCACGGCCGCACTTTCGCTTTTATTTTCCTTATCTGCCTGCAATAATCAACCCCCCGGTCCGGAGTCTCAGACGCGGCTTCTTCTTGGAACAACCATTACCCTGACAATATATGACACTCCTCCAAAGGGTGCATTCAACCGAGTATTTGACCGGGTGCAGGAAATCCAGGACAAGATGAGCACCAATGAAGAGGAGTACGATACAACGGAGCTCCTTGAAGTCAACAGAAACGCCGGCATCAAGCCGGTGAGAGTCTCCCCGGATACTTTTGATGTGATCCGGAAGGGTCTCTACTACTCGCGCCTCACAAACGGCGCCTTTGACATTACCATTGGCCCGCTGGTGAAGCTCTGGGGGATCGGGACAGACCACGAGCAACTGCCTGAAAAGGCAGAAATCGACAAGGCACTTGGCCGCCTTGACTACCATAAGGTCAAGATGAACGCTGCGGCGCACACAATCTACCTTGAAGAAAAAGGGATGGCCCTTGACGCGGGCGGCATTGCAAAAGGCTACGCTGCAGACCAGGCCGCCCGAATTCTGGAAGAGCTTGGCGTAAAACACGCCCTTCTGGATTTTGGCGGAAACATTCTCACCGTGGGGCAAAAACCTGACGGAAGCGACTGGCGCGTTGGAATCCAGAATCCCGGAGAAAGCCGCGGTTCATTTCTGGGGATTCTTACTACCGGCCCCGCCACGGTTGTGACCTCAGGTAACTACGAACGCTTCTTCATAAAGGACGGCGTCCGGTATCACCACATACTGGATTCCGAGACCGGTTATCCGGCCCGCACAGGCCTGGGCAGCGTCACGATTTACGCCGCGGTTTCTACGGATGCGGACGCGCTTTCAACCTCCTGCTTTGTCCTGGGAGTGAAGAAGGGGCTTGCGCTTCTGGAAAAGTTACCGGACGTGGAGGGCGCGTTTGTCACCAAGGATGATCAAGTTATCATGACGCCGGGGATGAAGAACGTCTTTCGAATTACCAATGACGCGTTTCACGAGGTAGCGCCGGAGGACTATACACCTCCTGCCGAGTGACGCTGCCATGCACAGAGTCTCCGTTCCGCAAAATCTATGGCCGCAAATATGCCGAGCCCAAGCAACGCGATGGCAAGAATTCCGGCAAACATATCCGTATATGAAACTTTCATCCAGCTGTCCGTAATAAACAGGCCAAGACCCCAGCGGGTAAAGAATGTTTCCGCAAAAAAGAGAACCGCCAGCGCCGTTCCTGAACCGATGCGCAGAGAAGTTAGAAGGCGCGGCAGCACGGCGGGCCACACCACGTAACGAAACTCGTCCCGCCTGCGAGCCCCGAGGCTGGAAAGAGAGAGCAGGTAGCGCGGGTCAATGTCCCTGACGCCGTCTCTTACGGCCAAAAGCATCTGGAAAAACAGGACAAGCGCAACGAGGATCACCTTTGCCCCATCTCCCACCCCAAAGAGCAAGAGCACCACAGGCAGCAGCGCAATTTTGGGAACGGGGAAGAGAAGATAGGAGACCGGAGCGAGCAAGCTGTCCACCACACCCACGCGTCCCATGAGAACGCCCAACGGCAGCGCAACCATGAAGGACGCTGTAAGCGCAGCCACTACGCGCAACAAACTGGCAAGCGCGTGGCGCCACAACACGGTAGGCAAAAGCGCAAGAAACCTGGGAATGACCGCCGCCGGTGAGGGAACAATGCGGGCACCGGCAATGAGACTGATTGCCCACCAGAGCACAATGACGCTCACCGCGCCGGCAGCCAGCTTACCGCGGCCCATGAGCGAGCTCCCCAAACCGTTTTCTGACCACGACACACGACCTCAAATAGGAATGTGAGGCTCGTAATTCCCTGCTCGCGCCCGTGTCCTGCTGAGAAAAGGGCTTTCCCTGCACTTCGTCCCTGCCGCCGCTTCCCAGCGGGTTATCCAGGACCGTAAGGTGGGCCGGCCGTCCATGAAGTATTCCTACCTGGGTTCCCAGATAGACCGCCTCTTCCACGCTGTGAGTTACCAGAACCGTGGCAATACGCCGCTCACGGAGCAGCTCCCGCAGCGCGTCTTGCAGCGCCTCTCGAGTAATTGCGTCCAGGGCGGAAAACGGCTCATCCATGAGAAGAAGTTCCGGTTCCGTCACCAGGGTTCTCGCAATTGCCACGCGCTGCTGCTGGCCACCGGAAAGACCGAGCGGATATCGATCTCCAACTTCTTCAATCCCCATCATCAAAAGCGCGCGCCTGGTTCTCTGCTTTACGTCCTCAGGTGCGGCACCGCGAATCCGAAGCGCAAGCGCTACGTTCTCCCGGGCGGTAAACCACGGGAAAAGCCCGTACTGCTGCAGGATCACCCCTACCCTGACATCTCCCCGTACAATGGGTGTCCCGTCAAGCATCACACTTCCCCTCCATGCCTGTTTCAGACCGGCGAGCGCGTAGAGGAGCGTTGTCTTCCCGCAACCTGAAGAACCCAGGATGGCAAGCGTTTCTCCTGCGTTAAGGTGTAGGGCTACTGCATCGAGTACGGTCGTTTTGCCGTATCCGGCCCGGCAATTTGAAACGCTAAGCATGTGTGTGAATCCTACTTCCATTCTTGCCGCTATGACCACCACCTACCAAAAGGGCTGCTCCAATGGAGCAGCCCTGGCACATAACGCATAAGAAAACGAGTCGTCTTAGATCTTGCTCTGAATGGTCTCGGGAGACACGCTCTGGCGCTGCTCCATGACCTTTTTTGCAAGCGCAATGAAGCGATCAGATGAGCCGGTTGCGCCGGATACGGCGTCAATCTGGGAAACATCCTGCTTTTCCTGCAACTGAGCAGCAAGCTGCTGGTACACTTCGTCCTGAGTAATACCGCTCTTGGCGCTGAAGCGCTCTGCGTAGTCTTTATCTTCACTCTTGCGCGCGGTGATCTTGCCGTCTTCCTTGGTGACCTCGTCATAGCTCACATTTGAGATTTTGCCGTCTTTGAAGGTGACCTCAATGTGGCCAACCCAACCGCCGTGTTCATCCGGCTGATCTTCCGCAGTATAGGTTTCATTCATGGGCAGAATCAGATTTGATGTGTCTCCCTTTTTAGCCTTCTCAAGCAGCGGCTGGGCAAGGTTGTTAAAGTTTCCGGATGAGGAGGTTGCTCCGGTCACCGTGTCCACCGGAGCTGACTGCTTCTCGAGGAAGCGATTCTGCAGTTCCTTTGAGTATTCCGCCGGATAGGTACCGGAAACCGGCTCCATTCGGTCCTTGTACGCCTGATCATTGGTCTTCAGCTCTCCGGAACCGTTTATATAGTCAAAGGTTGCGGAAGTGATCTTGCCACCTTGAACGGTGAATTGAAGGAACGGCTGCCAGCCGTGAGCGTCAAGCGTCTCATATGTGCCAAAATAGGTGCCATCCTTTAGTGTCTGGCCCTGAGAGTCTGCCGTAGCTGCTCCTGCCTGCTCCTGTTTGCTGTTTGAACAGCCGAAAAGAGGAATAAGCACAATGAGCCCAATTATTGCGAGTTTTTTCATTCCGTGCCTCCTGAGTGTGAGGAATAATAGGTATTTTTTTATCTTAAATAAGGAACACGATTATGTCAATGGTTAAATATCGATTTGTACTTTTTCAGCCATATTTTCACAATAATTTGCCAATTATTCACTTCAACGCGCATGTTCGGCTATAAAGAAGCGAATTAAAACGTTTGGGCGTCAACCGGGCCGGTATCCGCACCTTCTACCCGCACAAAGACACTATTCGGGAGGCATGCCAACCACTCGCCGGAATGGGAAATCCACCCCCCAAGTACGCAAATCTTGTCACGGCAGGGAGAATCCTCCACCCGGACCTGCCCGTCACGAATTTGGACATGGGTATCCCCAATTGGTCCGGCAACCGCAATTTCCCGGTCGGCGTCCAGCGGATAGAGGAACGTGCCCTTTTCCGACTGAATCCGGACCTGGCTTCCCTGTTGGACACCGGTGTACGCATATAATGAGAACGCCGTTGCAACGCCAAGCGCCACAACCAACGCAACGTAATCGAAAAATCTTAGCTTCATGTACTCCTCATTGTATCGCTTTCCCGCGCCTCGTGACAATCAGAGGAGTATCCTTGCAACTCAGGCTGCTCCCCCGTATAGTAGCGGTGCTGTGAAAGATATCATCGGAATTGTACTCTCATTCGGGTTTGTATTTGCGGTGCTCGGAGTGGCGCAACTCCTTCTCTCGCGGCGCGTGGTGAGCGCGCCGGTTTCCCGCAAAATTGTCCACATTGGTGTATCCCACTGGTGGCTCATTGCATGGTATTTCTTCACCCGGCCGTTGCCGGCGGCCGTTGGCCCGGTATGCTTCATCGTTCTCAACTACATATCCTACCGTGCTCATCTCTTCCGCGCCATGGAGGATGCGGTACCGCGCAAGAACCTTGGAACCATCTATTTCCCCATCTCCCTGCTGGTTCTGGTTATCCTGACCTTTGGCGGACCGGTTCCTCTATTTATTGGCGCAATTGGTGTTCTGATCATGGGATACGGGGACGGCGTTGCCGCACTGGTAGGAGAGCGTTACGGAACGCACCACTTTACGCTGTTTGGCCAGACAAAGAGCGCCGAGGGCGTGGCGGCCATGTTTGCAGCGTCCTTTGCGGTTGTCCTGCTCGTTACGGCCGCGGGTTCCGGTGTGAGCCATCCTGCCGCGGAGCTTCTGTTTACCGCGGCTGCAACAGCCGCATTTGCCTCATTGATTGAGGCCGTGACCCCGTTTGGAATCGACAACTTCACCGTGCCAATTCTTACTTCGCTCTTCTACTACGTGGTGTTTGCATGACCGGTTCTATCCTTACGCTGGCGCTCGCGCTGGTACTCAACGCGGCAGGTGCGGCGGCGGCCTACCTCAAGAAAAGCCTCACTGCCGACGGTGCGCTCGCGGCATTTGTGGTAGGTCTCGGTATGTATGTGGCCGGCGGTCTCTTTGGGTGGCTCATTCTTATGAGCTTCTTCGTGAGTTCCAGTGCACTTTCAATTATTGGAAGTTCCGCGAAAGAACGCCTTGCCCGTCTTCACGCAAAAGGCAGCCGGCGGGATGCGGCACAGGTTGGAGCAAACGGGGGTATCGGCCTTGCCGGAGCGCTTTTGTTTGCACTTACCGGAGAGAGCGCGTTTCTGGTGGGCCTGGGCGCCGCGTTTGCTTCAGCCACGGCGGACACCTGGGCAAGCGAGCTGGGCGTTCTCTCCCGCGCGCGGCCGGTTTCCATACTTTCCGGCAAGCCGGTTGACCGGGGCACATCCGGCGGCGTTACGCTGCCCGGCCTTGCAGCCTCAGCGGCGGGGTCCGCCGCCATTGCCCTGCTCTTTGGACTGCTTTCCTTGATCCTGCCCCGGTTCACCGGAAACGTGCTGACAGCTGCCGTGCTCATAGCACTGTGCGGTGCGGCCGGCGCACTCATTGACAGCGTCATGGGTGGCTCTGTTCAGGCACAGTACCGCAGGCAGGCTACCGGCGAAGAAACGGAGCACGCGCGGGATAACGGCATTCCAAACGTACTTGTGCGCGGTGTGCGGTGGATTGATAACGATGTGGTCAACGCCACGAGTGGATTCCTGGCTGCCGCCCTGGCGGTGGTACTCTACCTGGCTGCCGGCTAAGCCTCCGGAATAGTTACTTCCAGCGCGCCGTGAGTGAGTTCGTCCCGGGAACCAGTGCTATCTCTGCCACCCATTCGTTCTCACGCTTTTCAAACGTGCCGCCTGATACCTCTGTACCGGGCATACCACGCGCGCGGTATGCCCCGGGATCCCGGCCCGGCGGCAGTATCACGGAAAGTGAGGTACGCCCCGGATCAAAGCCGTCATGCGTGACCAGAAGCTCAAGCGTGTGCCCCTCTTCATCCGTGCGCAGGGTGATATCCGTGCTGCGGTAGGAGCCCTCAGTCCAGGCGGTGGAAAAACCATCGTCCTCATGCAACGTGAATGATGTCCCTGCTCCCGCGCTGCCACGTGACGGATAGACGTAGAGCTCAAGCGGGTTCCAGGCCGCGCTTTTGGTGTGATCGGCGGGGCGCGTGCGCGGAATGACGCTGCCGCCGGCCACAAAAAGCGGAATGACAGACAGCGGCGCCCGGGCAACAATGTCTGCCGGGCCATCGTGCCGTGTTCCCGTCCAGAAATCGTACCAGACGCCTTCCGGCAAATACACCTCACGGGTCACTTTCCCCGGCTGCAGCACCGGTGCCACCAGCAGGGAAGTCCCAAAAAGATACTGATCATTCAGGTTACATAACCGCGGATCATCGGGATAGTCCAGGAAGAGCGGCCGCATGACCGGTAATCCGTCCCGGCGGGAACGGGCAAATTCGCTGTAGATGTAGGGCAACAGAGAGTAGCGCACGCTGATCATCTTCCGCGCTATCTCTTCTACCTCCCGACCAAAGGACCACGGCTCATGCCGCTGTGTGTCGTTTGCCGTGTGCCCTCGGAAGAACGGTGTAAACGCGCCGTACGCGATCCAGCGGGCAAAAAGCTCTGCCGTGGCGTTATGCTGGAAGCCACCTACGTCCGCCCCGGTAAATGCCACGCCGGAAAGCCCAAGATTTAGCAGCATGGGTATGGAGGCTGCCATGTGTTCCCAGTAACTGTGATTGTCCCCGGTCCAGACGGCGGCATAGCGTTGAACGCCGGCGTAGCCCGCGCGCGTGAGCACAAAGGGACGCACGCCGGGACGGTACTGTTCAAACGCGCGGCGGGTTGCCATGTTCATACCAACTCCGTACAGGTTGTGGAGTTCTGAAAGAGGGCGGATGATTCCATCACGCTCCGCGACCACATCTTGCGGCGGCGTAAAACTGGAACGGTGAAAGAAATCCCCGGTGAAGTCAGACGGTTCATTCATGTCATTCCAGATACCGGAAACCCCGGCATTAAAGAGAGGGCGATGCTGCTCCGCCCACCAGTCGCGGGAGCGGGGTGAAAAAAAGTTTGGGTAGCACGCTTCTCCCGGCCAGACACGCCCTACATAGACAGTACCGTCCGTGCGATGGCAGAAGTGATTTCCCTCCATGCCGCTCTTGTATACAGCGTAACCAGGGTCCGCCTTTACACCGGGATCAATAATGGTGACCACCCGGAATCCGTCCTGGAGGAGCTCCGAGAGAAGCTGTGCCGGACGAGGAAAACGCAGCGGGTCCCAGGTGAAGACGCGGTAACCATCCATGTAGTGAATGTCAAAGTGAAGCACGTCACACGGGATTTTCTTCTCTCGGAACGTCCGCGCAATTTCCCGGACCTCTGCCTCAGTTTCATAGCTATAGCGGCTCTGTTGATATCCGAGGGACCAGAGCGGCGGCAGCGGCATCTGGCCGGTCAGCTTGCCATAGAGCGCTACTACCTCTGCAGTACGCTCCCCCAGCATGAGGTAGGAGTCAAGGGTGTCCGCCTCCACGCTTACCGAGTACACCCCTTCCCGCCCGGAGTCTATGTCAAACCATGAGCTTCCCGGGGCGTCCACAAAAAGCGCGCTTGCCGCCTGTGGCCCTTCGGTTATGAGTACGGGGACCGACTGATAGAGCGGATCCCGCGCGGGATGATGTTGCGGCTCGTCACTGTTCCACATGTGATACACGCGTCCGCGTTTTTCCAGAAACCCGGTTTTTTCTCCCAGACCGTAGCTGCGCACAGACTCATCCAATTCACGGACAAGACCTACGGCGGTTTCACAACGAAGAAAGCCGTGCTCGCGGTCAGCCATGCGCAGGCGTCCGGCCGAGTCTCTCACGCATAGCGCACCGCTGTCCTGCTGAACCGTCAGCGTTACACCGTCTGCAGTCAGGTGGTATGCCCCGTCACCTTCCTGCAGGGCCACTGGCACCGGAACAAGCGCCTCCGAAAGTACTGCGTAGGAAGGCAGCAAATCCGGTTCCTCCCGGCGGGAGTAGGTCATTCGCACCAGGGGACCACGGTAGCACGTGATACGAAGACTTCCGAGTCCAAAGCGCAGCACAACTTCTGCTTCAGAGTGTTCCACCGAAAGCACCGGACCACATCCGTCATCTACGGAAAAGAAACGGGGAGCGCTCTCATCGTAGAAGAGATTGTCTGTGGTGCTCACGCACCGCCGCCAAGTTCACCGTTCATCCAGCTGAGGTAGTCCGGATGGCCATCAGTAACCGGAAGAAAGAGAAGTTCCGGCACGTCATACGGATGATGCTCGGTGAGAAACTCAATCAGGCGGTTCCCCAGCCGTTTGTCCGTTTTGAGGATCAAAAGAGCCTCGCCGTCTTCCTGCACAGCGCCGTCCCAGATATAGTAACTCTGCGCACCGGGAAGAACCTGGACGCACGCGGCAAGCTTTTCTTCTACAAGCAGCCGCGCAAGCCGTGCCCCGTCCTCCGGCGGGCAGGTAATCAGAACAACAGAGAGTTCAGCCTTTCCGGCAGCCACACACTACTCCCCTCCGGCGGAACCGCCGGATACCTGAGCAATCTCATCCTCGGTGAAAATTCTATCTATGTCCAGAATAATAATGAAATGCTCTCCCTCTTTGCCTATTCCCTGAATGAACTCCGTGTTTACCCTGGTCCCAATTTTGGGAGACGGCTCAATTTGACTTTCATCCAGGTCAATAACTTCTTTGACGGAATCCGCAATGGCGCCAAGCACCACGGACTCTCCGGCAAGCACCAGCTCCATTACGACAATTGAGGTATCTATGGTCTTGTCTGCTTCCGGCATGCCAAACTTTGTGCGCAGATCCACCACCGGCACCACGCTTCCACGAAGGTTAATAACGCCCTTCATGAAATCCAGCGTTCGGGGCACCTTGGTCACACTTGTATATTCCAGGACCTCTTTGACCTTGCCCACTTCAACCGCATACACCTCATCGGAGAGCGTAAACGTCAGGTATTGCTGAGCGTTCCCTTTTACCTCATCACTCATTTCTGAGCCTCCCGCACTCAAAGTGCTTAAAATCTTGATTTTATCCACTATTGTAACTAATCTCCACTCGGGAGACAAGAGAGAAGAAGCCGACTCTACGCCTGTTTTTCCCTCAACCGGGTCATGCGCACCTGATTTCTTCCGCGCTGCTTGCACAGGTAGAGCGCGCGGTCTGCTGCGCTCACCACGTCTGCAAGTGATTGCGGCCCCTGCTCCCGCACTGATACACCAACAGAAACAGTCACACCAATTCGCGTTCCCGCATGGGTGACCGGAAGCATCTCAACCGCCTCGCGAACACCGCGCATTATTCGCGCGGCTTCTGCGCCAGTTGTTTCAGGAAAGAAGATTGCCAGTTCTTCGCCGCCATATCTGCACGCAATGCCGCCGGGTACCACGTAACGGCGAACCAGTTGCGCCACATTGTGAAGCACTTCATCGCCGGCTTGATGCCCATAGGTGTCGTTTACCTGCTTGAAGTGATCTATATCCACCATTGCAACGGCAAAAGGCGGACGCGTATTAACATCAGAACGTTCTGAAAGAATGAGGTTGCAGTATCCACGATTATAGATCTGAAGCAGTGGATCATAGGAGGCGCGGTGCTCCATTCTGGAGAACCAGTGGAGAACAATGGAGAGGGAGAGGTAGAACGGAAGCACGCTGAAAAGCATTCTGCCAAAGCTGTCAGCGGTGACAATTCCTGATTGCGCGATAACTGCCCCAAACCAGCCGGTGGCTGCAATAAGCGTGTATCCCGCACCAATTCCGTCAGTATAGAACCCGTTACGCGGCGGCAAAAGGTGCACGGTTACAATGAGCGCAACCACCACCACCGAAATTGCAGCAGCAGGCGATATGAGGCTCCCCGGCACTACGGAGTCCAGAAATCCATCCTGGTCCCGGAATGCCCAGTAAAGCGCTACCGCCACCGTCTTCGCGGCCGCAGCGCCAAGGGTGATCAACCGGGTGGCGCGGTAGGTGACAAAGCTGGGAACCAGCGCCACCATCACGATGTCCGCGGCCGCGAGGGCAAAGAGCACGGCCTGATAGTGAGTGGGCAATGAACCGCTCCCCCCGGGTGCATAACGGGCCAGCATGTCCGGAAGGAGGAATAGCAGGCTGGTGAGTCCGGTCAAATAGCCGGCCAGATAGATCTTCAGGTTCTGAACGCGTGGATAGGAAATGTGGCCCAGGAATACGGCCGCCGCGGATGAAACTACGCCCACAATTGGGGCAACAAGCTCCACCGCAGAGTTACCCGATGAGGCTGTTTGCATGGCAAGCCAGAATGAAAGCGCTGCGCACGCCGCGGCAAACGGAAGAAACCAGAAGCCTGGTGCGCCGGATGTGTCTTTCATGTCCCTATTCCCGATTCCGCCCTGAATTGCCTACAGTTGTTTGCCGGAAGCCAGTTTAGCCAGCAATCGTTCCAGCGCCTTCCCGCTAATACCGGCGGCGGCGGCAGCCTCTCTTATGCGCGTTTCGGAGGCGGATCCGGATTCATCCGGAGAGCTATTCCCATTGGTCCCGGTTCCAAGCAGTTGCTGGACGGCTTGAAATTCTGACCGTGACAACCGCACGCCGCCTGCCACGTACTCCTCAAACGCCTGTGTGGCAAGAGGACATACCCGAGAAGCGATGTCAAACATGACTGACGCGTACGCGCGGATCTCCGCCTGAGCATGCGGGTCCATTCGCAGCCTGAGAAAATGAAAGAGATTGTGTAGATCGATCTGCCAGTACCACTCGGTATAAAGGGAAAGCGGCAGATTGACCCTGGCAAGTTCCCGTGCCAGGCCCTGTTCCAGCAACTCCTGGTAATCCTGGTAGGAGCGATGCTGCACGTCTGTAAACGCGTTCCGAATCCTTTCCTGCAGCTGTGCAGGGACAGCCTCCAAACTGCGGCCCTGCTTGTTGTCCTCGCTTTGCAGGGCGATGTCCTTGCCTTCCGGCACGTAAAACTCGTCCTTGAGGATACTGTAGCGGCCGCTCACCTCGTTGAGACGCGCTGTGCGGTGGCGCACCCATTGTCTGGCAACAAAAACCGGCATCTTGGTATGAAACGTAAGAATGACCTGTTCGAAGGGAGAAGTGTGATCGTTGCGGAGCAGATAGTGAATCAGTCCCCGGTCCTGGCGGAAGCTCTTGGTACCGGCTCCGTAGGAAACGCGGGCTGCCTGCACAATCCGCTCGTCACCGCCAAGATAGTCTACAAGCCTGACAAACCCTTTATCCAGAACCGGAAACTCCCTGTCCAGGATCTCTTCCGCTGCCGGAACCACGCAATGCGCCATCACTGCCCTCCGTTACATGACCTTTCCAAAGGATAGCAGGTGCCCCGTCGATAGTCCATTGGTGCCGCGGCAGAAGCAACAGGTTGCCGTTACTGTACAAGCCGTTTCATTGCCGCAAGCCGCTCACGATAGTATCCGCCCCACTCAGATTCGTCCTCCCGCGCAAGCTCTGCAAGGGGTCGCACCACAATACCGTCCGCGGGATCCCGGTAGGCGGCAAGCAGCGTTGTTTCCACGTCCGTTACGCTTCCACGCGTTCCTGAGGTTGTCACGGTTACCTTGAAGAGCGCCGTATCTCCGGTGAAGGCGCGCCGGGCATCATGATCTTCCGGTGTGAGAAACCAGGTCTGGCCGGAAATGAAATTGCCGGTTGAATAGAGAATCAAGCCACGCCGCCCGTCAGGCAGCCACACAGTGTGCCACGGTTGAAGCACGTGGGGATGGTGCGCCCATACAATGTCACAGCCGCGTTGCAATAGCGCTTCAAAGAAGGCGACTTTTTGAGGATCCGGCCGGGTCTGGTACTCAACACCGCCGTGATAAGAGATAACAAAGAGATCGTAATTGGACGAGACCAGACGTACCCAGCGGAGAAAGCGTTCGGCCGCT
>Ga0102944_1000109_pt1 | contig 66069 bp, 62 predicted proteins | sample SalPonD_shore_MG_FD_78172 | JGI IMG/M metagenome (GOLD analysis project Ga0102944, IMG submission 78172) | Salt pond soil microbial communities from South San Francisco under conditions of wetland restoration - Salt Pond MetaG... | ecosystem: Environmental > Aquatic > Marine > Intertidal zone >... | reverse complement strand
TTATCGCAATGTTTCTTGCTCCTAAATTAGGAGATATAATTGATAGAATTAGTCCAAAGTTAGGATTATTGATTATAAGTATAATTGGTGCCTCTGTTACTTGGGCTATAATTAATATTAATAATATTATCCTATTTTCCGCACTCCTAACCATTGACACAGCTATAGTTAATATTGGAAATATTTTAATGCAAAACATTTATAGTAGAATTTCTATTGGTCATAGAGGTAAAATGATGGGTGCATATCGGTTTTTTAGAAGTTTTGGATTTATTTTAGGCCCACTATTCGGAGGTCTCGCCGTTGATTTTCTGGGATTAAAAGCACCCTTCATGATTTCAATACTAATAGAATTATGTTTAATTCCTTTTTATCTCAGTTCAATTCACTTTATTAAACCTAAATTAGCAGAAGGTTACGAAGATACGGAAATTTTAAACCTATGATTAATCTTAAAGTGTGTTTTGAGATCTTTTCGATTAAAATAGCAAGAGAAAAAAAAATAATAGATAATTGAAAGTTGAGTTATTCCTTAAATTCTCTTTGTTTAACCAAGTTTTTAAAATTTGGAATTTCTAAATATGGAAACTCTTTTCTTTCGAGATACTCATGAATCCGATTCACATTTTTTTTAAAATATACTTCGTGTAATAGCATTGGAATGGAAAATAAACCTGAAATAAGGAAAGGCATAAATACAAGAATAATTGGAATAAACAAGGCAGCGTAATCTCCTTTATTTAGGAGATAGATGAATGTGTTAGAGACGAGGTTGAAATAAACTAATATTGTTGTAAAACCAATAAAATATTCGATAAAATCTCGAAATATTCTATTAACACCTTCAATATCAGGATTCTTCCGTTTTTTATTGAATTTTCTATAAGCAATAATTCCTGCATCCTCCAAATTCCAAAGTGGGAAAAAGATCAACACAATTAATGGTGTAAAAAAGAATGTAGCAAGAAATAAAGCTTCCGCATTAAATAAAGGTATCATATCAGGATCAGCTCCAACTAAATTATCACGAAAAAAGGGAGCAAATCCACTTTGTATAAAAGCCGAAGCGACAACAAAACAAAGAAAGCTTCCTTTTAATAAACGCAGAAACAATTTCCCTGCACTTATTTCTGATTCTATTGGATTAATTCCATAAACCGGTTTTTTTCTTAGGATATAGAAGGTTTTATGAAATTTAGTATAAAATAAAGTAGAATAGGGGCTCAGATATTGCATTCCCAAATAAAATATTAGAGGAAATGAGTATAGTAAAAGAATATCTGACCATAAAGGTCCAGGAATTATTAAAACGAAGGTTTCTACAAATACTTCAGGGATTCCTAATGGAGCTAATATACCTGGAAATATATCAATTAAATATATTACACCATAAAGAAGCAGTGTAAGTATGAAACATATATAGAGTGGAATATATTGTTTTTTGAGAAGCCTAGATGATAAATTTGACATTTTTTACATATTTTTTTAATAAAACTAAGCAACTAATTATTTTTAAATCAATTGAAAAAAAAAACCCCCACCTCATGTTCGGAGGATCAAAGTATTTTCTAGATGAATTTTAATCGAAATCATAGTTTTTTATTTAAGAATTAAAGATTTATGGGTAATTCCTTACCCTTTTGATTAATTTCTTGTCTTAAATTATCATCATATAACTTGATCTCATCCCATAACCAATTTAATAATCTTAATTTACTATTATATATCTCAATTTCTGTCTCTAATAATTCCATGTAAATTTCTCTAATTTAAAATTATATTTGTATGAAATTAGCTCACCTAAAAGATAATTATAAAATCGAGTAATATTCACGCTATATTCAATTTTTTAAGATTAAAAAGAAAAAATTCTAAAATAAACATAAATGAAAACTCAATATATTCATAGAGTTAAGCTAGTATGGTATACTTTCATTAATTTCACTCGAAATAAGAAAAGAAAATATTATGAAAAATATTGGCTTTCTATCTTTTCTAAATCATATGCAAGATTTTCAATTGGTTCTTCTTGTGCAATGACTTTCTCTAATTTTTTAATTAATTTTTCAGGAAAGAATTCTAATTCTTTCATAGCTTCTTTGTATTCTCTTATTTGAGGGGTTATTGAGTATTCGCTAGTACTTCTTTTCGCATCAAACTCATTCATTACTGCATTTTCAAATGAATCATAAATAAGTTTCATCAAATTTTTCCGGTAAGTTTCTACCTCATTTGAAACGTGAGAAATCTTCTCCTCATATTTTTGATTTATTTTTTGTAATTCATTATCTCTTTGACTATTTAACTCAGCAATCTTAGGTTCTATTTCTTTTTCCAGATTTTTTAACTCTTCAATTTTATTAATGATTTCTTCAATCATTTTTATTTTAGTATTCTTAAATTTTATTTTTTTTAAATTATAATATGAATGGATCTTTTATCTATGAATAAAAGGTAAGACTAAAGCTTTGCTTTCCGCTTTTGTTAGGAATAATTCACTCAAAATTAAGATTTTTTTTATCAATTTTTCCTTTCCATTGAAAATATTGACCATATATATCTTTAAGACTCCATTATCAATTTGAGGGATCTTTTTTAAAATCTCTGTTATTGCCTCTTCCTTAGAAAAACTTCCAACTCTTAGATATTTTTTTATTCTTCCATTAAATTTTGCTACATAGAATTTTTTAATCCCTTTCATATGGATCTAATGTAATAAATACGAATTTTAGTTTTATTAAAAAGTCAAAGTATTGATAGAAATTAGAATATATAAATATGGTTAAATAAAAAAATTTAAAAGTGTAATTCTAGAATCTTAGAGAAACAATTATTAGAATTAGTCAAAAATAATTTAATTTAATAATAATTTCTTTAAATAATTTAACTGAAAAGAGAATTTTTTATGCCTAAGAGTACCAATATCCCAGAGCCGAAAAAGGATTTAAAATTTATTGATGTACATTGTCATCTCCCTTTTCCCCGCCCTAAAAAAAACGATCGTTTGCCTCCAGATAAAGAACAAGTCTCAGATTATTTTGAAAAAGGAGGAATTTATTTGATTACAAGCACAATTGATTTGGAAACACTTAAAATGACCTTAAAATTTAAGGAAAATATTGATGAAAACTATGGCTTCACATGTGGATGGGCCCCACAAACCGTCACCTATACTCCTAAGAATAAATATAATGAGAAATATAATCATTGGATAAATTATGTACGAGATAATCAAGAAAATTATTTGGGTATAGGTGAAATTGGTCTTGATTTTCATCATGCAAAAACTTTAGAAGAAAGAAATAGACAAGTTGAAGAATTAGAAAAAATATTCCAAATCACAAGAGAATTTAATAAACCATATATCTTACATGTTCGAAATCCTGCTAAACATGAATATGATAAAAAAAACCCAGAACATAGATTTAATCAACCTGATGGAGCCACTAAGGAAATACTCAGGATTTTAAGTGATTATAAAATCAATTTTAAAAAAGTAATGTTTCATTGTTTTTCAGGTCCGAAAGAATATGGAAAAATCTTACCTGAGAAAGGGTTTACTTTATCTGTCCCTAGTTCTTCTTATGGATTTAAAAATTGGAGAAATGCGACTAAAGATTCTCCTTTAGATTCCTTGGTGACGGAAACAGATAGCTATTATCAACATCCATTTAAGAGAGGTCCTTACAATACTCCCTCAAATGTGAGATACTCAATAGCAGCTCTAGCATATACACACAACATCTCTCAAGAAATAATTAGCGAGAAAACGATAGAAAATGCTATTAATTTTTTTAGTTTAAACATTCAATAGAATTAAGGTTATTTTTAAGCTTTGCAATCATCCTATATGTTTTATAGAATAAGCCTTAAGATTTTATTTAATTTCCTATTATGAATCTTTATTTGAGAAAAAAAGCGTATATTTATTACTCTGAATAAGGTTTAATGTATCAATAAAAAAATTACAAAAATAAATATGAGTTGAATTTTAAAATGGAAATGCAAGTAGGAAAAATGATCCTCAATGCAATTATCTATGCTATCCTCTATATTGCAATTCCACTTGGTATTCTACTAGGACTTGATTTTTATGGTATATTTACAGTTAATCAATCATTTATTACTGGTATAATAGTATTTGGGATTGTTGGTGTATTCTTGGCAGTCTTAAAAGCAGCATATCCAAAGGAGTCGGCAAAGAACAGAGTTATTATGTTCATAATCACTGTATTTTCTGGAATTTATCTTTTTTATATATTTGGTGGTTTTAATCCAAATAAAGATTTAGGAAACTTTTCTATAGCAACACAACAATTAAGTGTTTCCTTAGGCTTACAATTTATCGCTTGGCTATTACTATTATCAGCGGGAGTCAGAAGTCTCCAATATCTTTTCGAAGCATTTGAATTGCGTGGTGTGACAAAAGACTCTGCGGAATATAAAAGAAGAGCGAGACCAAGCCTCCTATTCAAAGTAGTAGGTGTCATCTTAAGTCTTATATTAGTAGGGTGGATACTCAGTCTCATAGGCAGTGGAGTAATGATTAGACCAAATTTAGTTTCTTATGATTATGATTATGATTTTAGTGGAACACCACTTGATTATAGTGATGATGAATTAAATTTCACTCTAACCTATGATCTTTCAAATGGTGGGATTTATCCTCTAACCAATCTAAATCTTAAATCTGAAATTTGGGTAATCTCAAGTGATAATGGAAGTGCCCTTCCTCCTGAGACTAAAATTGGGGAATCTGCAATCACTCAATATGCTTCAATTGGTGCTTTTGATGGTGTTTTTAATCAAAATCTCACGGCAGTCATGGATACGTCATACATAGATGATCTGGCCACTACAAATGCTAATCTTAGTTATAATTTAATATTTGATACTGATTTTGGAGGGATTTCAATCAACGTGACTCTGAGAATCCCAATCCCATGGGACTCAACCGCTATTTAATAGATCATATATTAAATTTCTTTTTTTTTAGACTTATTTAAATCCTAATTCTCTATTATTTTTTTTTAAAGATTCATTTTATAATAAATTTAGAGACCATCTTCATTTAAATTCCACTTCTCTATTAACATCTTAAAGGAATATTCCATTCAAAAGGATCCGACAAAATTCGAATATTAACTTAGATATGCAGCTCTTACAATTATGTTGGGAAGATCAAAATAAACTTCTTTTTAAATTCAGAAAGGATCAAGATGAAATAGATAGATTGATTCCCGACACTATAAAAAGTATGAATCTTAAGTTTGAGCTGCTAAAAGTGAATGAGAGAGCTCCTAATATTATTCAAGAACCATTTCTATTATCTATTAAGAACTTTCACTTTTCAACAAATATCCTTATTTTTTCAATTGAATTGGATAAATTAAATAATATTGAGGACCTTAGGATCCGGGTAATTAGACTCGCGATCTATTATTGCTCGGGAGATAGAGAAGAGATAATCATTAATAAATCATTCCAACTTTCTGAAATTCTATTTGATGATGGAGAATTTTTTGAAGTATTAGAAGAAGAGGTAATCTATGAAACAAAAACACGATATTCTTACAAAAAGAAAACAAGTGTAAATAAATCATCTCAACCTAAAAGAAAAAAAAATCAGAAATTGATGAATGATTCAAGTTCTAAAATTATTAATAGCTCATTGGGTTCGAATAATCGAGAATTATCTTTAAGAAAGATTAAAATATCAGAATCAGAGTTTAATAAATTATTAAAATTGAAAGGGGATAAAACATGGGATACAACTTTTTTTATGATTCGTCAAGGATTTAATGAGTTGAAGGAATTAAAGAGACAAATAAAAGAATTAAATTCAACTATAAAACAAATAGCTCTTAATAAATCTTCAGCACCTGCAAATCCTGTATATCTTCAAGCACCTTCAGGGTCATATGGGACACCATCACAGTTAAGTCCCCCTCCTAATGCTAATACAACAACAAATGTTAATAAGAAATATTCTCTGAGTAATACAAATACAACTAAATTATTTCGAGGGCAGAAAGATCCAAAGTCTATGAGTGTTCAAATACAGATTATGAAAGAGATGAAGGAAAAATTTGAAAAAATAAGCGATGTGAAGGAATTACTTAATAAAGTTCCGGAAGATGAGATTAAAAAACAGAGAGCTAAAACAGACCATTTAAGTTTCTTAGAGTTTAAACAAAAAAAAGCAGATAAGGAACGAGCAAAAAAAATAAAAAAATTAAAAGCATTGGGGTATGAAGATAAAGTCGAAGAACTCACGCTTGAGGAATTAGAACAAAAAATTGAATATTTAATTGCCAAAGAGCAATATGAAAATAAAGATTAAAATTATTTTATTATTTCTATCTCGAGTGAATCTAATATCTCCACCAGATCTAAGACCTGAAGATTAAAGCCATATTTTTCGTTAGCATCACTCAAATTAGTCTTGCAGAAGGGACATGTGGAGGATAAAACTTCTGCACCTGTTTCTTTTGCTTCCTCTAACCTTTCTTTTGAAATATCTATTGCCCAATCAGGATACCCAATCTTGACTCCTCCTCCCGCACCACAACACCAAGAATGATTTCGATTTCTTTCCATTTCAAGAATTTCAATGCCAGGTATTTTCTTATATACTTCCCTAGGAATTTCATAAATACCCATATGTCTTCCCAGATGACATGGGTCATGATAAGTAAGTTTCTTGTTATATTTAGACTTGATTTTGATTTTTCCAGAATCAATAAGTTCTTTTAATAATTCAACCGTATGGTAAACTTGAAAATCATAATCTATTCCAAATTTTTCAAAATCTTTTTTTAAAGTTCTATAACATCCCGCACAAGATGTTACGACTTTATTTGCTCCAGCCTCTTCAATTTTGTCCACGTTATATCGCATAAATTCTTTACTATTTTCAATTTGACCTGTTCTAATCATAGGGCTTGTACAACAATGTTCATCGATCAAAGTAAAATCTATTCCTGCTTTTTTTAAGAACCTAAGAGTTGAGTCTCTTAATGTTTTTTGTCTATAATTAGAAGTACATCCAATATAATATACCCATTCTGCCTTATCCGGTAAATTATATTTTTTCTTTAACGCTTCGTTATTGGAATTAGGTTCACCATAAGGATTCCACATTTTTGGATTAGTTGCTCTCTCAACTAATTTTTCTTGGTTTTGGGCAGGTCCAATATTCTTCACTGCTAATTCTCTAAGTGTTTCTATAATATCAACAATATAATCCGCGTGAGGTGCTTGGCACGCATCCATACATGCTCCGCACGTTGGGCAGGCAAAAATCGCATCTTTTAGATCTTCATTCCATTCTAATTCACCTAATAATAAGCCCCGTGTTGTTCGTATTTTTCCAGATGCCCAAAAAGATTCAAAAAAGAATGATTTTCCCGAGGGACATGAATCTGTAAAACTCTTAAACGAATATTTACAAGTGCTACATTTAATACAATGATCAAATGCTAATTGTAAAAAATCTTTTCCCATAATATTATCTGGAATTCTTATTTCAGTCATTTAAGTATTCCACCTTCCTGGATTGAAGATATTATTAGGATCCATACAATTTTTTATTTTTTCAAATAATTTCAACCAACCTGGATTTATTTTCTTTCGCATTTTTTCCGTCATCCAAGAGGGTGTTTTATAAGGTATACATTCCCTACTTAGACAAAAATCAGTAATATCGTTAAGTAATTGATGGATTTTCTCTTCTTCGCCATCTTTATATTTATTATAGCGTATAATAGGTCTGAAAATGCCATAATGCCCTGATTTCATGATTTTCATATAGATAAATGATGGTACATCATATTCATGGAAAAATTCATCAATTTTTTGGATTAATTCTTCTAACTTATGTGTTGGAGCATAAGAGCCGAACCAAGTTAAACCTGAATATTCAACTAAAGATAATAGAACTGCGGGTAAATCTAAATGACATCGTACACGTAAATTGAAAATTTTGGCGAACTCATCTACATCCGCTACAATTATATTTTTCCCTTGGTTCTTCAATTCGTTTATTTTATTTAGCACAATTTCATTCTTAGCTTCTAATAATTTTTTTGTTTTTCCAGATATCGGAAAAAGAGCAACAAAATCAGGTTCTCCCGGATATTTCTCGGGATCAGGAATTTCTACGGTCATTTTTACCACTTCTGTACTAACCGCTGAAACGTCATCAACCACATCTGTTTTTCCAACCTCTCTTATTACTGGAGCAATATCTGTTAAACCCTTGACTAAAACTAGAAATGTTTTCTGATAAGGGGGATTTGGCCAAAGCTGAACTGCACATTTAGTTACTAATCCAGTCATCCCTTGCCAATTTACAAATATTCCCATTAAATCAGGCATTGGATATCTGCACCACCAACTATCTTTATCGGCTTCCTTTTCACCATAAAAACATGAACCAATTCTTGCAATCTTACCATCGGCAGTTATGGCTTCTAAACCATTAATAGAATCGCCCATAGACCCAATTTTACAAGATAGGTTATTCATACCACTTAAAATCGCATTTCCTACTACTCCTGCATAGGGTGGAGCATAAGGATAACTATATCTTAGGTGAGGATAATTTTCATCCAAATGTTTTTTTAATTGACCAAAAGTAACTCCAGGTTCTAATAGCGCATACATCATATTATCATTGATATGAAGGATTCTATTCATTTTCTTACTAAAATCTACAATGATTCCACCATATTGGGGAATTGTAAGCCCTCCTACATTATTTCCAGTAATATAAGGTGTAATTGGGATAACATTACTATTACAAAACTTCACTAAATCAATAAGTTGTTTAGAATCTTCTGGAATGACTACAAAATCAGGCATATGAGCTTCACATTCTGTCATATCATAAGAATAAGGATATAAGTCGACTGCTTTCTTGCTCACATTTGATTTGCCAAATATTTGGACTAGTTTCTTAAAAACCTCTTCCTTATTAATATTATTATAGGTTTGTTTTTCTTTCATTAAAGTCATTATTTTTTCTTCCTCCTATCGAGTATCTTGATTTATTTCGAAATAATTTTGATTAGGATCTGCTGCAAGCATTTTTAGGGTATCAAGAAAGATTTTTTTGAATCTCAGAACGGTCCTTATTTTATATATCCCTTTAATTTTTAATCGTCGAGTTAATACGGCCTTAATTAACCCTAATCGTTTATATGCTAAGCCCAATAGAGTATTTAAATTCATTTTTATCTTTAAATCAGGTTTTCCAACGTTTTCTCCAAAATCAAAAGATATGTGATTATCTTGAATTATAACCATCAGAGGATAAAAATTTTCTAACTCTATTATGATTTTCTTATTATAATTTCTTAGCAATTCAATCATTTCTGAATCGGGCCGGTAACTTAAAATATTTTTAATAGAGACTGAAAGTAGATCCTTAGGATGTTGAATTTCAATCATTTTTTTCATACTTATAAATTTAATAAAAGTTAATTGTTCTTTAATTAATATATATTTAATTATTTTCTAAATAAACTAATGAATATAAATCATTCTAATTGATTCAGATTGAATATTAACGATCATCTTTCACGTATAATAAAATTTTTTCAAGAAAAGTCTGAGTCTTCAATAAATTTAAGATTTTTTAAAATTGATGATTCTTTGTATCAATTTCTAAAAAGTACCGATATCGGCTTAAAATTAATGAGATATAGAGATATTGTGCTTAACGAGGAGTTGGGAATAGAATTAGGGGGTATTAATAAAAAATCTTTTTCTCTTATTTATCCAACTCAGCAAAAATTAGATGATAATAGGGATTTTATCTATTTATTAGGAAATGAAGTATTTGAGAATGCTGATAATAAACTCAATTTTGGAATATTTATTTTAATACAAATAAAAAAGCTAAAAGAAACTCTTTTTGATGAGATTCGTCAATTTTCAATTATTTCTGACAGTATTGAAGGTTTCTCTCAGAGAACAATACCGAGGAGATTTTGGTGTAGAATTAGTAAAAAATTAGTTGAAAAACAATTTTCATTTGAATTTTTAGCAAAAGCAATCATCTGTTTATACAAACAAAAATATGATGAACTCATTCAATCAATGAAAATATTCATGGTTAATTCAGATAAGAAACTTATTGAGGAATTTCATAATCTAATCTCAGATATTCAATTAGAAGTCGATAGTATATGGAGAGATAAAGTGGATAATTGGAAAAAACGAATTGATTGTGAATATTCATGGGTATGTGAGATCTGTCCGTATTTGAAATCTTGTCAAAATATCCAATTAGTTTTAGAAAAAAGAGAAGAATTAGAAAAAAAGTATAAAGGGACAAAAAATGACTAAAAAATCAATAATAATTTCAATAAACGGAAAAGGTGGGTCCGGAAAGAGTTTAACCACTACTCTGATGGCAAAAGTCTTGATTGAAAAATATAACAAAAAATTATTATTAATAGATGGAGATCCAACACACCCTCATCTTAGTTATATGATGAATTTGGTTCCCGAAAAAACAATTGAAGATATAAGAAGTGAAATAATACAAAATTCTATCAATAAAACTCTCCAAATAGGTAAACTTGCTCAAAACATCGATTATAAAATCTATAATATAATTGAGGAGACTAAAAAATTTGGTTTACTTTCTATTGGACAACCTAATATAGAGGGCTGTTTCTGTCCTCTAAATACTTTATTAAGAAGTGTAATCGATTCTATATCCCAAGATTATGATATAATTTTGATTGATTGCGAAGCAGGATTAGAACAAATTAACAGAAAAGTTATTAGAAATGTAGATATCGTGATAATTATTTCAGATATGACCATTCGAAGTTTAGAAACAGTCCGGTCAATCAAAAAAACTGCACAAAAATTTACGAATTCTAAATATATGGGATTGCTCTTAAATAGAGTTAGAGGTGATTATGGAGTTATTTTAGATCATATAGATCGCTTAGGATTACCTCTACTTGGAGAAATTCCAGAGGATGAGATCATTACTGAATATGATTTAAAAGGACAACCTATTATCCAAATTCCGGCGAATTCTAAATCTTACATTGCCATGAATTCGATAATAGAAAAATTATTACCTTTAACAAACAATATTTAGTTTTTCTAATTTCAAAGTCAAGTAAATTGTTAGGGATAAAATCCTCTATATTCGATTGCTTTAGCTACCCGACTAACAGCAATTATATATGCAGCAATCCGAAGAGAAACGTCCTTTTCTCTTGATGTTCTCCACACATCTTCAAATGCGTTAATGATTATTTTGTTAAGTTCCTTATTTATCCGTTCTAAATCCCAAAAATAGGAGCTTGTGTCTTGTACATATTCAAAATAACTCACACATACCCCTCCAGAATTAGCTAAAATATCTGGTACAACAATAATATCTTTCTTATTTAGGATCTCATCAGCTTCGGGGGTTGTTGGTCCATTAGCAGCCTCTAAAATAATTTTACAATTAATTTTTTCTGCATTATCTTTAGTTATCTGGTTTTCTACTGCTGCAGGGATTAAGACATCACATTTATTTGTAAGAAGAGTTTCATTTGAAATTTTATGATAATCATTTGAAGGAAAATCCTTGAATAATTCACCTTGATTTCTCCAATTAATCAATTTTGCAATATCTAAACCCTTTTCTGAATATAATCCTCCAGAAATATCAGATACAGCTATGATTTTACAACCGTATTCATAGAGTAATTCCGCGATAATTCCTCCAACATTTCCAAATCCTTGAATAATAATTTTTTGGTTTTTCAATTGAAAATCTAATTTTTGATATAATGCTTGAAGAACATAAAAAAGCCCTGTACCAGTAGCAGATTGTCTACCGACTGAACCTCCAATTTCAATTGGTTTACCAGTTACAACTCCGGGAACTGGATGTCCCATATTCATAGAATAAGTATCCATAATCCATCCCATTATTTCTGCATTAGTATTAACATCTGGGGCAGGAATGTCCAACTCAGGACCAATGACATTAATAATTTCAGAAGTATATCTCCTGGTAATTTTTTGAATTTCCGCTTTGGAAAGTTCTACTGGATTACAACATACACCTCCCTTTGCACCTCCTAGTGGAAGATTTAATAGGCTTGATTTCCATGTCATCCAAGTTGCTAAAGCTTTTACTTCATCTAAATTCACATATTCTGAATATCTAATCCCGCCTTTTCCTGGTCCTCTAACAGTCGAATGTTGAGCACGATATCCTTCAAAAATCTTTACTGAACCATTATCCATCCTTATTGGGACTGACACAATTAAAGCTCTTTCTATTGTTTTTAAAAATTCGAGAATCCTAGAATCAACATCTATATATTTACCAACAACATTAATCTGTTGTTGGGCCATTTTAAAAGGATTAACACTCATACTTTTTAACCTCATAAATAAATATAATTATGGAAAAAGATCTCTCCATTCATGTGCCTTAGCTAATCGATCACCTGCTATCATGTAAGCTGCTGTTCTTAAGGACACATTGTTTTCTATTGATAAACTATAAACTTTTTCAAAGGCTCTTAAAAGAACAGTTCTCATTTCTCGATTAATTCTTTCCAAATCCCAAGAATAAGATTGAATATCTTGGATATATTCAAAATAACTAATACAAACACCACCGCTATTTGCCAATATATCTGGAATAACAATTATCCCCTTTTTCTCAAATATTTCATCTGCTTTTGAAGTAGTTGGGCTATTAGCTCCCTCAAGAATAATCCTTGCTCTTACATCATTGGCGTTTCCAGAATATAATTGATTTTCTGTAGCACAAGGACACAAGATATCACAATCTAGAGCAAGTAAATCATGATTTGTAATGATTTCACTATTTTTTGAACTAAAATCTTTTACAGCAGTATCTTTATTTTTGAATTCGATCAAACTATCGATATCTAATCCATCTTTATTATAAATTCCTCCCTTTGTATCACTTACGGCAATAATTTTACAACCATTATCATATAATTTCTTCCCAATTTCCTTACCAACTTTACCAAATCCTTGTATTGCTATAGTCATTGGTTTGAGATCTAAATTCTTTTTTTTACATAATTCTTCAAGAATATAAAACATTCCCGTACCAACCGCTCCAGTTCTACCTACAGATCCTCCCACTTCTGAAGGTTTCCCTGTAACGCAACTATGTATGGTTCTTCCTTTTTGCATTGAATAAGTGTCAAAGATCCATGCCATAACTTCTTCATCAGTACCCATATCCGGGGCAGGAATATCCAGATCAGGACCTATTACGTTTATAATTTCTGCTGTATAACGTCTAGTTAATCGTTGTAATTCTTTTTTTGACAATTTATTCGGGTCTACTCGTACACCCCCTTTCGAACCTCCTAATGGTAAATTTAAGAGCGCCGTTTTACATGTCATCAAAAATGCTAAGGCCTTTATTTCATCCATAGTCACATCTGGAGAATATCGAATCCCTCCTTTAGCAGGTCCTCTCAATGTGCTATGATGACATCTATATCCTTCAAAAATCTCTAATGTTCCATCATCTTTGAGGATTGGTACGGAGACCACTAAAATTCGTTCAACTTTATTTAAATAATTTAAGGTGTTTGGATTCATATTAATTTCTTTAGCTGCGATTTGAAGTTTTTTTTTAGCGCTCTCCCAAGGATTAATTTTGATTTTATTATTTTTCATGTTTTAATCCTACACTATTTTCCTAATATTAGCTATATTAACTATATTAATTATATTTTTAATAATATTACTTTTTATCTATTTTAATTAAATCTTTCAGTTTACTTAAAATATATTAGACTGATAAAATACTCATAAATAAACTATTTTGTCTATTTTTCTTAATATTTAATTTTTCCTAATTTTTCTAAATAGATTTATTAAAATATTCATAATTATATCAGAAAGTCTTAGAAATCGAAAGATTTAAATATTTTTAGGTTGAAAACAAAATCTATGGCAAAATTAGATGCTTTAGCAAAAAAAAAAGAAGAAGATTTAAAAACATTTGAACCTCGATCTCGTGGATACATGATTTTTCTCGTTATTTTTATGGGCCTGGTTGCTAATATGGATAATTACATTAGCTTAATTGAGACACGAATATTACCAGATATAAGAGGATATTTCGGATTGTCTCAACCAGAAATGTTAACTTTACTGAGTATTTTTGGAGTTATTTCTTTCGCTGTATTCTTTATTGCGTGGTTTTTCGATGCTTTTGGAAGAAAGAAAGGCATTTTATTATTAATTGCGACCTTAGCAATACCTTGGTTATTAGTTGGTCTATTGCCTCAATTTTTATATCTCTTTTTAGCAATGTATGGTATTTCTGTTATGGCAACTCAATCGAACGCTTGGCAAATCCCAATAACGGAGGAATCTCCTCAAAAAAAAAGAGGTCTATATGGGGGATTAACATTTCTCATCGGATTAATCCCACTTTATGCTCTTTTTGGTGGTGATATATCAAGTGCATTAGGTTGGCAATGGGCCTATGGTATAATGTTTTTCCTCTTCATAATATTACTGATTCCTTGGTACTTTATGAAAGAGCCAGAACGCTGGACACGTTCTAGAGAAGAAGATCACGGAGGGAAATATTTAAAAATCAAAGCGGCATTAAAAACTCTAAATCGTAAAGATATAATATATGTCCTTATATCCTCAATTGTCTACACATTATGGTCAGTTTCATTTAAAATGGGTACATTAGGTGGCGGAGATTTTTACATAACGATTGTGAATTACAGTCAAGATGAGTTTGATACAATACTTACGGTGGGAGGATTACTTACTATGGTAGGTGCTTTAATTGGGGGCATTTCGATGGATAAATTAGGAAGAATAGCAACTTTAATTATCGGATGTGTAGGCTCATCAATTGGGTATATATTTTTGGGTATTACTACCATGCCCGTTTTCTTCTGGATGATATATTTATTCATGCCGGTGATACTTTCCTATATAATGGTATATTTTGGTGAAATCTTCCCTACACGTATAAGATCGACCGCGGTGGGTATAACTAACACAGCCGCACGATCTTCTTATGTCACAGCACCCTTAATAGGGGCTGCAATAACTTTATTAAATCCAGATATGCTCTTTTATTGGATTGTTGCAGGTTTACTTATCTTACTTCCTTTGTTTTCATTATTTATTAAACCTTATGAAACAAAAGGACAATCGCTCGAAGAAATCGAAAGGGACAGATAATTACTCATCAATTCTCTATTTTTTTTTTTTAAGATATCTTAATTATACAATATTCTACAAATTTTAAAGGATTATTTGCAAATCCAGAGGGATCTATTCCGCCTAATTTTTCCAAAACATCCTCTGGTATTTGATTTCCTTTAACCCATAAAGAATTTAGACTTGTTAAGGATTCAAGTCCACCAATATTTTTTATTTTGTTATCATTCAGATCTAAAGTTTCTAATTTCGTAAGAGTCTCAAGTCCAGTAATATTAATGATTTTATTACCAGATAAATAAAGTTCTTTTAGATCCTTCAATCTATATAATCCTTTAATCCGATATATTATGTTTTCTTTTAGATTTAACAACCTAAGATTTCTAAGACCGTCTAATCCCTCAATGGTTTCTATTCTATTACTATTAAGCCATATAGATTCTAATTTTTCTAACCTTCCAAGCTCTTCTAATTTTTCAATAAAATTATTGTTCAAATAAAGTTCCTCTAAATTTTTTAGATTTTCTAATGCTTCTATTTTTTTTATTTGATTTCCTGCTAAATTTAAAATCTTTAGTGAATTTAATTTATTCAGACCTTTTGTGTTTTCAAGCATATTGCCCGCAATCCATAAAACTTCTAAATTTTCTAAGTTTTCTAAACCTTCAATTTTTTTGATAAGATTCCAAGATAGATCCAATTTCTCAAGGGCTTTTAAATTCCCAAGCCCTTTAATCGTTTGAATCTTATTCCCTCTTAAATATAGCTCTTTTAAATTTTCCAATTCTTCTAAGCCTTGGATTTGGCTGATTTGATTACTCACCAAATGCAAAATCTCAAGATTTTTTAAATTTTCTAGTCCAGAAATTTTTTTAATTTTATTACTTCCTAAATTAAGTATCCTCAAATCTCTAAGATTTTTTAATCCAAATATTTGAGTGAGTTCATTAGAACCTAAATCCAATTGTTCCAAATCTTCTATTTTATCTAATCCCTCAATATTTAATATATCTCGAATACCTAAAAGTCCTAAATCTAAAACTCCATTCTCTATTTGGTATTTTTGATCTTTATAGATTACGAATGCCATTACTCATCTAAAAATTCAATATAATTATTTTGGATATCTTATGAATTAATGAAAATTTATTCATTTATCATTATAAAATTATCGCAATTTTAATTAATAATACTTATTTTTAATTTCTCTCTAAATTTTCAAATCTTGATGATTATCTGTCAGAAATGTGGCAAAATATTAGATAAAAATTCATATGGTTATAATTATTGTCCAGTATGTAAATCAATCCTATATTTTATGAAATTCAGTTTTAAATGATAAATAGCTTTATGAACTTACATTAAAGGGATGACACATAGATGAAAATTTTAGATTTATGTTGACCGCCTTGCGAAGGTTTTTTCTTTTGTCTTTTAGAAATAACAACACTTTGATAAAAACCATTTATCCTAATTTTTTTCATTTATTTTTCATTACCAGAAGGAATAAATCATATTCAATCATACATATTTTTATGAATGATATTGATAATAGTAATTCAGAAAAAGGATTACCAGTGGGTTCTAAAAGCCCTATTGAAGATTTAATCGATATCAATGATAACATTTTGAATTTTAAAAAAATATTGAAAAAACCTGGAGGAATATTAATAGATTTCTTCCGTGGAGCATTTTGAGTTCCATGCAAGGAACATTTGGAAATATTTAACAATAATATATCAGAATTTCAAAAAAGAAACGTGATCTTTATAGCAATTGCCAGCGATAGCATAAATCATCTCAAAGAATTATCAAATAAGTTCGATTATCAATTTCCATTAGTTTCTGACAGAGGAGCGAAAATTGCAAAGAAATTTAACGTATATACCTTTGGAAGTGCCATAGATATCATATATCTCAAAACAAAATTAGCCATTCCTTCTACATTCATGATCAATAAAGAAATGGATATCATATGGAGATATATTGGAGCCAGAGAAGATAGACCCTCAATTGAACTATTAAGCAGTAAAATGGATGAGAAATTATAAAACCAGAGAGAATGAAACAAATGCGTAAAAATGAGGTATTTGTGGACAACCCTTGTGCGGGTTCTGGTAAAAAATTCTGTATTTTTTTCTCTTTTTCATTTAGATTATGAATTCTATTTGTAATTTTCTTTTTATTTTTTATTATAGCTTGGTTTAAATCAATTTTTGAATGATAATATAATAATGAGTGAAAATAACAATTATCCTAAAGAGAAAGGTCTTTCTATAGGTACTAAAGCTCCAGAATTTTCGACGACTGATGTAGATGGGAAAAAAATTGTTTTAAAAGATATTCTTCAGAATTATAATGGTTTACTCATAGATTTCTTTCGAGGAGCTTGGTGACATACTTGTGAAGAACACTCAAAACTATTAAACCAACATTTAGATGACTTTAAAAAACACAATATAAAATTAATTTCGATGTCAACTGATAGTAAGAATCATCTACAACAATATCAAGAAGACAATAACTTAAGATTCCCCCAGATATCCGATAGAGGGGCGAGGGTCGCCCGAGAATTTGATGTAGATGTTTTTGATAAAGGTGCGGGAAAAGAGATTAAATTTAAACAAGCAATACCCTCTAAGTTTCTTATTGATAAATCAAGTATAATAATTTGGAATTACATTGCTAAAACAAAAACGGAAAGACCTGACATAAAAATAATAATTAAAGAAATAGAGAAGAGAGTTTAATTCCCATTTAGGATGAATCAAATGTGAAAAAACGAGACATTTGAAGACAACCCTGCAAGGGTTTTGGGATTTTTTTTTATTTTTTAATTTTAATGATGGATTTATCATCCCAACAGTTGTGTTTTGTGAAAATATTTACAAAACAATCCAAAAAAAGTTAAATATGAACTGAGTTCTATACTTATATATAATAATAAAGCATACATATGAAAAAAATGAAATGGAATAAAAAGAAAAAAATTCTCGTTTTGATCCCCACAATTTTCATTTCATTATTTATTGGAGCAATTTTAGTTTTAGGAGTTCCTCCAATAATTTCAAATCCAAATTTAGAATTTCCGATTGAGGAATTAAGCAAAATTGATCATTTACGTCCATATGGAGTATCTAACTGGAGTGGTCCTGGTACGCATCATGATGGAATTGATTTAGTTATTAATGATACTGTAAATATAATCTCTCCCGTAAAAGGAACTATTATCGGTATAACGGAAGATAAAAATACCCATTCTGAAATTTCCAACGTTTTATTCGGTGTAAAAATTCTAATAAATTGGGGTTGGTGTGTTGAATTGTGTTTAGAGCCAAATTTTGATGGAGATGACAGTTATAATAATACTTTACAACGGAATTCTATTAAAGTATCAATATTACAAAGAGTAAATATTGGTGATCATATCGCTGAATTATTATTTGCGAATGATGGTTCACATCTCCATTATGCGATAAGAAAAGTAATGGGAGGAGATTTTTGTGCCTACAGATACTCATCTTCCCTAGCAAAATTCATCTTTGATAACATTCCGATGGGACCGGGCTTTTTAGAGGATCCAATTTGTATTATTTGAGTTTTGAAAAATTTAATTACTTCAGCAAGTAGTAAATATTAATAAATTTTCTATAATCTTCATTGACAATATTTTTAGAGAAATTCTGATATGAAGAAATATAAAATTAAGATTTATTACAATTGAAGTTATATTTATTCATATTAACGAAGAAAATAGGTTTTTAATCATATATAGGAATTATTATGAATAACCAATTATTGAAAAAGGCAGTTCTAAATACCCCTATACTTTCTCTAAAAGTTCCATTAAATTATACTAAAGCGATTCGCGAGGCTCCCGGAAGACCGATGATACTTAGACAAGCGCAAGGTTTTCAATATACATTAGAAGATTTACCGATTATTATACGAGAAGATGAACTTATTGTTGGAACTTTTGATGAAGATATCCCTGTTGCTATTCCTAGACCAGAATCTTCTGGTTTGAGAATTTTAAAAGAGTTAGATATGCTTCCACAAAGACTAGTAAACCCAGTTAGAGTCAGAGAGAAAGATAAAAAAATATTCAAAGAGGAACTCGCACCCTATTGGGATAATTTCAGAATTGAAACATATGCCCATGAAATAGCACCAAGTGAAGTTTTTGAAGGATTTTTTAGTGGAGGCGCTTATGTACCGACTGAAGTAGGAGGAATTGCTCATGCTGTTTTAAGTTATCCAAGACTTTTATCTAAGGGTCTGAAAGCATATATATCTATGGCCAAGGAAAAGATAGGATACTATAAAGATTTACTAGGTAAACTTCCTGGTGCCGATAAAAAGATATCATTTTACAAGTCAATTAAAGTTGTCGGACAAGCATTAATTGATTTTGCTTTAAGATATTCAAAAAAAGCAGAAGAAATGGCTAAAATGGAAATTAACGAAATTAGAAAATTGGAATTAGAGAATATTGCGGAAGTCTGTAAAAATGTGCCGGCTAATCCCGCTAAAAGTTTTTATGAAGCTATTCAATTTATATGGTTTATACACATGGCAGTTCATATTGAAAATTTTGAACATGGAATTTCATTTGGTCGTTTAGATCAATATCTTAAAAAATATTATGCTAAAGATTCTCAATTAGCACTCCGCTTATTAAAAAACTTATTTTTGAAAACTAATGAGATTATAGCTCTGTATGACTCTATCGCCACCCAGTATTTTGGTGGGATGGCAACTACGCAAAATGTGCTTATAGGGGGTATCGATAGTGAAGGATATGATGCCACTAACGAATTAACTTATCTCATATTAGATGCGTTTGAAGATATTGGTGTTCCAAGCCCGAATGTGGTTGTTAGATGTCATGAATCAACACCATCTACACTATACAAAAGAATTGCGAACTTTTTGGCAAATGGAAAAAACCTATTAGGACTTTATAATGATGAAGTCGTTATTAAAGCCTTAATGAAATATGGCATTTCTTTAGAAGAAGCTAGAAATTATGGTGTAGTAGGTTGTGTAGGATTATCTACATCAGGTACATCTTTTGATAATACTGGAGCTATATTTTTAAGTTTACCAAAAGCATTAGAATGTTCATTAGGAATAGATAAAACCATAATTCATAAAATCATTCAGAATCATCGCATACCAGATAAGTATAATTCTATTGATGATCTTATCGCTTCATTTGAAGATTGTTTAAAATCTATCATGGAATTATCAATTAAGGCGGGAAATGCTTTTCAACAAGCTCATCGAGAATTAAAACCTCCTCCTTTGATGTCATTATGCATCGATGGATGTTTTGAGAAGGGGAAGGATATAAATAAGGGTCCAGCCAAATATAATTTTTCAGGTATACATACAACGGGCTTTTCTGATGTTGTTGATTCTTTAGCTGCTATTGATACGGCTGTTTTTAAAGATAAAAAGTTCACTATGAATGAATTAATTAAAGCCTTAAAAAAGAATTTTAGAAAGAATGAATTAATGAAACAATATTTAGAGAAAAAATGTCCAAAATACGGTACAGATAATGAGGATGTAGATAGAATAGCCAAAAGAGTTGCTCAAAGCATTAGAAATGCAGTGAAAGGTTTTAAATGTGATAGAGGAGATGATTATCGGGTTGGAATACATGCTATGACAACACACGTTGGATTTGGAGTTTTTACTAATGCACTTCCATCAGGTAGAAAAAAAGGAGAACCTCTTACTAAGGATATAGCTCCTGGAAATTCGAGTGAAAAGGGATTGACCGCAGTTATTAAAAGTATCACTAAAATAGATCATTCCTTATTCGGTAATGGTTTAGCATGCACCCTGAACATAAACCCTGAAATTGCGAGTATTGAGGGGGGCAATATTATTGAATCCCTTCTTAGGACATATTTTAAATTAGGAGGCTCCCATATACAATTTAATGCAATTTCACCAACTAAATTAAAAGAGGCGCAAGAAAATCCAAATCAATATAAAAACTTAATGGTGAGAGTTTCAGGATATAGTGCGCGATTTATAGATTTGCCCAAAGGAGTACAAGATGATATAATCTCAAGGTATTGCTATGGAAATATCTAAAGAAGATAAAGAATTGGAAATTATGTCTGAAAAAAAAGGATTGATTTTTAATATTCAAAGATTTTCTTTACATGACGGACCAGGTATTCGAACCACAATTTTTTTGAAAGGGTGTCCTCTCAATTGTCTTTGGTGCCATAATCCTGAGGGAATTAATCATTCAAAAGAAATTCTTTATAAATCCTTTAGTTGTATCCTCTGTGGAACTTGCGTGACTTCATGCCCAAGAAATGTTCTCCATCTTGATGAAGATCAAATATTAATTGAGAGAGATCAATGCAATTTATGTGGTATTTGTGCAGAAATTTGCCAGACTAATTCATTAAAATTATGTGGAATAGAAATCTCGGTAGAAGATCTCATTAAGGAAGTTCTGGCGGATAGAGAATTCTATTTAACTTCAAATGGGGGAATTACCATCTCAGGTGGGGAACCTTTAATGCAGTTTTCCTATTTAAAGAAACTGATTAAAGCGCTTAAAGATTATGATCTTCACGTATGTTTGGATACTGGTGGATTTGTAGAAAATGATAAATTTAAGCAGATTTTAGACTTAATAGATATGGTTTTATTCGATGTGAAAACATTGAATACTGAAAGGCATAAAAGATTAACTGGAGTATCTAATGAATTAATTTTAAAGAATATGAAAGAGTGTTTGAATTATGATATTGATATCATTATTAGAACTCCTGTTATTATTGGGTATAATTTTATAGATATTGAAGATGAACTACGAGAACATCTCATAGATTTAATGGAGATAGGGTTTAAAAGTTTTGAATTAATTCCATATCATAATTTTGGAGAGCAAAAGTATCAAATGCTTGGTTTAAATTATCAAGTTAAAATTGATTCCAATCAATATAATTTAATAAAAGAGCTTGCAGATAAATTAAAAAAAGAATATGATATAAATATAAAACTAAGTCAACCTATTTTAACCTAAATTTTTTTCAATTCCCTTCTTGATATTTAAGTTCTCTAAAATTTGATTATGATTCATCAATTAGAAACAAATTATTTCTAAAAATTATAATTATAAAATTTAAATGATCGATTTGCATAATGATTATTTGGGGAAGAAATAATAATAATTAAATATTGATAATTAAAAGAGTTGATTTAATGGAAGGAATAGAAGGTATTTATATAATCAATCAACGAGGTACTTCAGTTTTTTCCTATGATCTTTTTAAGCAAAAGGATCAAGAATTAAATTACTCTCTCTTAGCTAATTTATTTTCAGCTCTAAAAAATTTTAATTTAAAAACCGGTGAAAATGGTATCAATAGTCTTAGAATGAAGGAAAAGTGCTTTTTTTTCATTAAAGATGATTTTACGGGTAATTTCATTGTAGCAAAATGTTCTCCACAGATAAAATCAAAAGAAACTTCAAATATCCTACTAGAAATTAAATTTGAATTTATAAAGAAATATATGAAAGAAATTTATTCTAATAATCTTATTAAGAAAAATTTGAATCTTAAATTTCGAGATGCGATTCACGAGATATTACAGAAAGAGAATAAAAGAAAAGAAATGATAAATTCAATGGGTTTGAAAAATTTTTAACCTTTCACAACCCCAATAGGAGTGAATCGAGCGATTTTTTCTACAATTCCTAAATCATGACTTACACCAACCACTTGATCAACGTCTTTATATGCTCCTGGTGCCTCTTCTGCCACAACTCGCATGTTTGCTGCTCTAACATGTATTCCTCTGCTATTAAGATCATCTAAAACATTACGAGCAGGCCATCTTTTATCAGCACTCCTTCTTGACATAACTCTTCCCGCACCATGTGCCGTGGAACCAAATGTCAAGTCCATTGCTTTTTCCTTTCCTACACATAAGTATGAAGCAGATCCCATAGTTCCTGGAATTAGTGCTGGTTGCCCTATATCTCTATAATCTTGTGGAATCTCTGGATGTCCAGCTGGAAATGCTCTTGTTGCACCTTTTCGATGTACGTTTAATTTCATTTTCGAACCATTAACTTCATGCTCTTCAATCTTTAAGATGTTATGACATACCCCATAAATTAAATTTAAATCTAAGTCATCCATATCTTTCTTAAAAAACTGTTCGAATGATTCTCTTAACCAATGAGTAATCAATTGTCTGTTGCAGAAACCGAAATTAGCTGCGCAAGCCATCTGACCTAAATAGTTTTGAGCTTCGTTTGTATTAGCTGGTACACATGCTAATTCTCTGTCTGGAACTTCGATATTATATTTTTTCATGGCTTTTTCTACCATTCTTAGTGAATCAGTGCACACTTGGTGACCAAATGCTCTACTTCCCGTATGTACCATAAGAGTGACTTGACCTTCTTCCAAAATTCCAAGTTTTTTCGCGATATTTTGATTAAAAATCTTATCGACTTTTTGAATTTCTAAGAAATGATTACCACTTCCCAGAGAACCTACTTGATCAATCCCTCTCTGTTTTGCTTTTTTAGATACTAAATTTGCATTAGCTCCTTTTAAGCATCCATTTTCCTCAACATGTTTTAGGTCTTTTTCTGTAGCATATCCATTCTCTAATGCCCAATTTAATCCATTATTCGCTAATTCATCCAAATCTGAATAAGATATATTAATTTTTCCTTCCGATCCTAAACCACTGGGAATATTCCGATAAATTCTCTCCAATAAATCGTCAATTCCATCTCTCACATCATTTTCATATAAGTTTGTTCTTAATAATCTAACACCACAATTAATATCATATCCGACTCCTCCCGGACTAACCATCCCATTTTTTGCTTCTGTTCCAGCAACTCCTCCGATGCAGAACCCATATCCTTGATGAGCATCAGAAAGTGCTATTGCATGTTTTTTAATACCTTTTAAAGTAGCAACATTACTGATCTGGTCTAAAGTCCTGTCTTGTTTAATCTTATTTAGGATGTAATCATTTGCATAAATTCGAACAGGGACATGCATTTCAAAGTTCTTTTTCCTGTGAGCTGGTATTTCGTAGATATTTTCCGCTATTTTCTCTACATTCATATCTTCTAAAATGATTTAATTGTTTTAAAAATTGTTTATTAATTTTATAAGCATAGAATACGTATATGTATAACATTTATTTACAAATCTCAAAGATGACTGAAGTTTGCTTATTTTCAGATGTTAGATACATCAAAGCATATAACCTATAAACAGAATGTTTAAGTTTTCTAGTAGGATTTTTAATTATACTTATAAATATACAAAAAATTTAATTTTCGTGAGGAATTTTGTTTGGAAATTCAAATATTAACTCTTTTAAATTAGATCGAAACTTTTTAGATAGATATAAAGAGAAACAACCCGATTGGGGGCATTTAGGATATTTTACCTATAAAAGAACATATGCTCGATATATTCACAATCATGAAAGAAAGGAAGAATATTGGGAAACTGTGAAAAGAGTTGTGGAAGGATGTTTTTCAATTCAAAAAGAACATTGTTATGATTTAAAATTGCCTTGGAATGAGAATAAAGCTAGGAGTTCCGCAGAAAAAATGTTTGATAAAGTTTGGAATTTCAAATTTACACCACCAGGGAGAGGATTTTGGATTATGGGAACTAAATTCATCGCAGAACAAGGTTCGATGGCTTTAAATAACTGTGGATTCGTCTCAACTAAAGATATTGATATAAAAAATACCCAACCATTTGAATTTCTTATGTATTCTTTAATGGTTGGTGTGGGAGTTGGATTTGATACCAAAGGTGCTAATAAAATTACAATAAAGCAACCGAATGAGATAAATAAAGAATTTACTGTTCCAGATAATAGAGAAGGATGGGTGAAAGCTCTCAAGAAATTGCTGGAATCGTATTTTAATGGAAAAGAAAAGCCAGAATTTGATTTTTCAGAAATCCGTCCAAAAGGAGAACCTCTTAAAAGCTTTGGTGGAGTAGCGTCAGGACCAGAACCACTTAAAAATATGCTAGATGATATAAATAACTTATTGAACAAGAAAATAGGAGAACCTATAGGGGCTTTAGATATTTTAGACATTATGAATCTTATAGGTAAGTGTGTGGTTGCTGGTGGAGTCAGAAGAAGTGCAGAAATTGCATTAGGGCAACCAGAGAATAAAAGATTTATAAAGGCGAAACAAAACAAAGAGAAACTGCAAAATCACAGATGGGTGAGTAATAATAGTATAATAGCCAAAAAAGGTATGGATTATTCTTTTGTAGCCGAACAGATAGCAAAAAATGGAGAACCAGGGATTTTTTGGTTAGAAAATGCCCAAAAGTATTCCCGTATGGGTGATCTTCCTGATAATAAAGATAAAAAGGCTTTGGGAATCAATCCATGTGGAGAGCAAACACTAGAATCTTTTGAACTCTGTTGTTTAGCGGAAACCTATCCCTCTCGACATAAAAGTTGGAAAGAATTTAAGGAAACTTTAAAATATGCATATTTATATGCCAAAACGGTCACATTGGTGAATACTCATGTTAAGGTCACGAATGCGGTTATGCTTAAAAACAGAAGGATGGGTATATCTCAGACGGGAATTACTGAGGCGTTTACTAAACATGGAAAACATAAGATGATTGAATGGTGCAAAAAAGGGTATTCCTATTTAGAAAAATTGGATAAACATTATTCTGATTGGCTCTGTGTACCAGAATCAATAAAAATTACGACCGTTAAACCAAGCGGAACCGTTAGTCTTCTTCCTGGAGTTTCTCATGGAATACATTTTCCTCACTCTAAATATTATATAAGAAGAATCCGTATTCAAGAAACCTCTGAACTTATTGATATTGCGAAAACTGCGGGTTATAAGGTTGTTAAAGATAAATATTCAGATAACACTATCTTAATTGAATTTCCAGTAAAAAATGAATATTTCACAAGAGGAAAAAAGGATGTAACTATTTGGGAACAAGCAGAAAACGCAGCTATGTATCAAAAATACTGGTCCGATAATCAAGTTTCTGTGACGATAACTTTTAAAGAAGAAGAAAAAAAAGATATTAAGTATGTTCTTCAAACTTATGAAGATAAGCTAAAAGGGGTGGCATTTCTTCCTCTAAAAGAACATGGGTATGAACAAGCTCCTTATGAAGAGATTTCAGAAAAGAAATATAAAGAACTTTCAAAAGATCTTAAACCATTATATTTAGATAAATTAAAAGAGCAAGCGAGAGGTCAAATTTTCTGCGATTCAGAGGAATGTGAGATACATATAAACAAATAATTAAATTAATTTTAAAATTGAAATCTATAAAAATTTTGTTAGATCTCCTTGTTTTGAATTTTTGATTTGATCTAAGGTTTTATTGGATAGAACGGAAATTTTATATTTTTCTGTAATGTCTCTCTCTCGATTTGCTTCCGAATCATTTTTTTTGATTAAAAGCCATTGATTATCCCTTTTTGTTTTTATTAGGGCGTACTCTCCTTTCAATCTTTTCCCATTTAAAACTAATGTAATATGACCATTTTCATGAGCATCTTTTATAGATATTTCTTTTCCCTCTTTCCGTGTTTTATTGTCGTATGTTCCAAAATCCCAAACTATAACTACTCCCGCCCCATATTCTCCTTCAGGGATAATTCCTTCAAAATCAACATAATCAATAGGATGATCTTCTGTTTCTACAGCTAATCTCCTCTGACTTGGATTTGTAGATGGTCCCTTGGGAACTGCCCAAGACTTTAAAACTCCATTCATTTCTATTCGAAAATCATAATGGAGGCTACTGGCTTGATGTTTTTGGACCACGAAAATATTTTTACCCGTATCTTTTATAACACCCTCAGGTTCTGGAGTTTTGTTGAACTTTCTCTTTCCTTTATATTCTTTTAAAGACACAGTAATCTCTTAATTTTATACTATTGGTTGATCGAAATCGGGTTCATCAGGTCTTATGGGATTTTTTTTTATCAAATATCCACATGCGGGACACTTAATCTTCTTTCCAACCTCTTTTTTATCAGATAATTTAAACGAATATCCACAAGCGGGACATGTAATCATAAAACCAGACTTTTTATTGCTCATGATTCAATTTTATTATAGATTCAGTCTTTAAAATATTTTTTTTAATAATTTAAAATTTTAATTTAAAGATTATTCTCATTTTATAGTTTTTATATAAATCTTAATTTAATCTTATCGTTGATAACACTTATTTGATTGATTTATATAATCTATTAACTTAAATATTAAAGATTAATATTCTTTCTTCTAAAATAGAAAAAATCCTAACGAATTAGCTTTAAAAGGAGGTGTAAATTATGAGTATATCTGAAGAAAAAATCAAAAAAGATATTGTAGATCAGCTATATTAGGATTCTAGAGTTGATGCGTCAGAAATCGAGGTTGAAGTAGATGGGAGTAGAGCAAAACTTAAGGGAAAGGTCCCCAATTATAGCGCCAAAGGAGCTGCTTCGGCTGATGCATGGGCGATCAATGGAGTCCAAGAAGTTGATACTTTCATAGATGTTGAATATCCTCCGTTAGTAAGCGTACCTACAGATGAAGAGATTAAGACTGATATTAAAACTTCATTAGAACTAAACTTAAATTTAGACGCTAAGGATATTGATGTTTCTGTTACAGCTGGAATTGTGACTTTGGAAGGATCTGTTGATGCTTATTGGAAAAAATCTAGAGCAGAAAGCATTGCTTCTGGAATATCAGGTGTCCTTGATATAATTAATAAATCAACAATAATACCCTCTGAAAATTTCATTGATAAGGAAATAGCTGAAGATATAATTGGATCCGTGAGTCGGAATTTCAATGTTAATGCAGAAAAGGTGGATGTAAAGATTGAAAATGGTGAAGTAACCTTATCCGGTTCAGTAGCAGATTGGACTGCTTATAGAGCAGTGTTGGATGCTGCAGAATTTACTGCTGGTGTAGTTGACATAGATGACAATTTAATCATTGAGAGTTTATAAATATAAAAAAGATTATCAAAAATTATCTAATAAATAACATAATTTTCTTTTCTTTTTCGAATTTCTATTCTCTTAAATTATTAATGAATAACGTAAAAATATCTAATTTTGGTAAGATTTGCAAAATTCATTTAAATTTTCTATTTAGATTTTTCAAAAATAAATAATCTATAAATTGAAGATTAAAAATTTGATAATTTCTAGAATAATTATAGAAATTCTATATCTTTTGAATTTAAAACACTTTCTAATATGTGATTTTATGAGTCATGTGTCAAATAAAAAAATTGCGAAATATCTTTTTGAAGTAGCAGATCTACTAGATTTAAAAGGAGTACAATTCAAACCTAGAGCATATAGAAGAGCGGCTCAGAATATTACAACATTATCTAAAGATATTAAAACATATTATGAAAATAATAAGCTGGAAGATATCGAAGGAGTCGGTGAGAGCATTGCTAATAAAGTCAGAGAAATTATTGAAACTGGAGAACTGGAATATCTAAACGAGTTAAGAAAGGAATTCCCAGAAGGTTTGCAAGATATGATGAAAATAGAAGGATTAGGCCCCAAATCCTTAATGAAGTTATATAAAGAGTTAGGAATAGAATCAGTTGATGAACTTGAGTCTGCAGCAAAAAGTAAAAAAATTCGAAATATTGAGGGATTTGGTAAAGTTTCAGAGCAAAATATTCTTGAAAGTATCCAGAGGTACAGAGAATATAAAGAACGTTTTTTACTCGGTTATATATTACCAATAGCAAAAGATATCGAAGAGCAATTATCAAATCAAGAAGAGGTTAAGAGAATCAATATAGCCGGCTCTATAAGAAGAAGAAAGGAAACTATTGGCGATGTTGATATTTTAGTGGTATCTTCTGATTCTAATAAAGTGATGGATTTTTTTACAAATTTGCCACATGTAGAAAGGATTGTTTCTAAAGGTTCTACTAAAAGTACAATCATAGTGTCAGAGAATTTGCATATAGATTTAAGGGTAATTGAAACGGAAAGTTTTGGTTCAGCTTTACAATACTTTACAGGTTCAAAATCCCATAATATAAAACTTCGAAAAATTGCATTAGATAATAATTGGAAACTTAGTGAATATGGTCTAATTGATAAGGATACTAATAAAAAAATTGCGGGAGAAGATGAAGAAGAAATTTATAAGAAGTTAAGCTTAGATTTCATTGAACCAGAATTACGAGAAGATAGAGGAGAAATAGAAGCTGCTCAAGAAGGAACTTTACCAGATTTGATAGAATTAGAGGATATAAAAGGAGACTTACACGTGCATACTAAATGGAGTGAAGGAAGTCATTCTATTGAGGAAATGGCAGAGGAGGCAAAGAAATTGGGCTATGAATACTTAGCAATTTGTGATCATGCAAAAACCTTGCAGATTGCTCAAGGAATGAGCGATGATGAAATCCGAGAACAAATGAAAGAAATTGAAAAAATCAATGAAAATTTAGAAGATATTATAATTTTATCTGGAATAGAAGCAAACATAGACTCTGAAGGTAAATTAGACGTTAGTAGTGATATATTAAAGGATTTAGATATCGTTGTTGCTAGTGTACATTCCGGATTTAAAAGTTCTGAAGAGGAAATGACCAATAGAATAATTGATGCTATGCAAAATGATAATGTAAATATTATTGGACACCCTACTGGAAGATTACTAAATAAAAGAGAATCCTATGACTTAAATCTTACAAAAATCTTCGAAGAAGCAGAAGAGAAGGGAATTATTATTGAATTAAATGCTTTTCCAGAACGATTAGATTTAAGCGATGTTGGTTGTATGAAATCAAGAGATTATGATTTATTGATTTCTATAGATACTGATTCCCATAACAAAGATCATTTAAGATATATGGAACTTGGAGTATCAACTGCTAGAAGAGGATGGTTAGAAAAGAAGAATGTGGCAAATTCAAGGAGTTTAAAAGATTTAAGAGAATTATTATAATGATTTTTTAAAATCCGTGAACATAATCTTTTAAATATTCAATTTATAATTAGTTGCTATTTATTGAAATTTATTCTGTATTTTCATATATCTTAAGACTAATAACCTAAATAGATTAAGATTTTTAATCGTTAGTTTTAAAAATTCAAAAATAATACAACAATTAATAACAAAAGAGAAGTAATAAAAATATGTCACTTAAAAGTCCATATACTGCATTTAGAATAAGAATGGAAAAGATGCTTATTCACGGTTCCATCGGAGATAAGGCATTATTCTTAGCAAATGATCATGGGTTAGAACACAAAGCGGATTTCACAATTCCAGAATCCTCAAATCCCGATTATGTCATGACTATAGCTGAGAAAGCGGGTATTCCTCTGGTTTTCCATAAAGGTACATATATAAGATATGCTCACAAACATCCTGATCTTCCAATGGTTTTGAAGTTAAATGGGAAAACTGAGATGTTCTATAATAATAGACCTCCTAAAGGAGGACTAGATTGTTCCGTTGAAGAGGCAGTAGCGATTTGCCCAAGTTTAAGTGCTGTTGGATATAGTTTATATGTTGGAGGCCAGGACGAAGCAGAACAAATGACGGAATTGGCGGAGATTGTAAGAGATGCTAGGAAGTTTCAAGTACCAATAATCTTATGGTCTTACATCAGGCAACATGATCCAAGAAAAAAAGAGGAAGAAGGAAAGATGGAAAATGTAAGATATGCCGCAAGGGTTGCATTTGAAATGGGTGCTGATTTCGTTAAACTATATTACCCTGAAAATAGAGAAGGTTTGAAAAAAGTTAAGAATTATACTCCAGGGATATATTGTTTAATAGCTGGAGGAGCAAAATTAGACACTGTTGAAATAGCATATAAAACGGCATATGAAATAGCCCAAGAACTTGAGGGTATGGCAATTGGAAGAAATATTTTCCAAGACCCAAAACCGGTTAATAAGGCATTAGGATATAAGGCAATATTTGAAGGAAAAACAGAGGAACAGGCTTTAGACATTTATAACCAGGAGAAAATTGAAGTTTTGTAAAATTTTATTTTATTTTTTTTATTTAGAATCCACAAAGGATTTTTTTATTATAATTAGGCTTCTTTTATTTTTAAACCTATAGGACAATGGTCTGAACCCTTAACATCATCTAATATATAACTATCATCTAACTTATCCCTTATTTCATTATTTATAATAAAATAATCAATTCTCCATCCTATATTCTTTTCCCTTGCATTATATCTGTAGGTCCAGTAAGTATAATTTCCCCCCTCTTTTTCAAATTCTCTGAATGTATCAATATATCCTTTATTAAGAAAATTTGAGAACCATTCACGCTCTTCTATCGTAAATCCTGCATTTTGCTGATTAGATTCTGAGTTGGCTAAATCATTTTCTTTATGAGCAACATTAAAATCCCCTCCAATGACTAATGGTTTATCTTTTCGTAATTTTTCACAAAAATTCTGGAATTCTTTATTAAACCATGTTTTAAAATCAAGCCTTTTTAACCCTCTTCCAGCATTAGGGAAATATACATTTAGAATATAGAAATTTTCAAACTCTAATGTCATTATGCGTCCCTCCTCATCAATTTGTTCGATACCTAACCCTTTCTGGATTGATAGAGGTTCCTCATTTGACAAAGTCAATATTCCACTATAACCTTTCTTTTTAGTAGAACTATACCAATAATCTTCATAATCTTTTAATTCATCTAGTTTCGAATTAACATTATCCTCAGAAGTTTTTGTCTCTTGAAACAAATATAAATCTGCGTTTTTATTTTCAATGAATTTAAAAAGCCCTTTTTTTAAACTCGCGTTAATACCGTTAATATTCCATGAAATCAATTTCATAATAATCCCTTTATTTCTATTTATTTATACATACCAGAAAAGTCTAATTAATGTAAATATTCCTAACCCAATTGAAACATACCCAATTATTTTTTTTGCTTTTCTCTTATCTAATCTATCTGCTGTCAAAGCTTCTAGTGGCTATAATAGCAGAAATCACTAAAACAATCATTAAATTCAAAGTTAAATCAAGATTTTGAAATCCTTCAAATAAGAAATATAATAAGAAACCATAGCGTTCAGGATCCCATACTGGTGCGGTGGTATCTTCTACAGTGATTGTTATAATTTTAGAAATCTATTCCCCATCTGTGTTATTCACGCTTATTTCTAATAAGTAATTACCAACAATAAGAGCGGTTGCATTAGTAATTTCTCCCGTATCACCATTAATACTAAAATTGTTGGTGTCATCTATCCAATATTTATCTATTCCATAAATATCTGTAGCATTCAAATCATAAGAGAAATCTATTCCTAATTCGACAGTTTGGTCTTGAGGTTCTAGTTCCCATATTACATAGGCATTAAATTCTTATTAATGTTCTTTTGAAGATCCAGAAGCAAAAAATATTGAAGAATATTCATCCAGTGATTCTATTGAAGATTTAATTGAGGAATAAATCGAGTTTATCTATAATATTAAAAAAATTTTAAATAAGCTATTTACTTATCTATTAATATATGGATGAAACTTTCAAGTGGATGCCAAAATGGATTGGAAAGCGTTATTCCAGATTATGGTCTAGTTTTAAAGAAGATTTATTTGCATATCACGAAGCTAAGGAAGAATTAGGGGAATATACATCAAATTACCTTAGTGAAATGAAAAAATCACATTCTTTATACATATTTCTAAGGCATGGAAAAAAGAGAAAGTATCGTTTAGTTCCACCACAATTATATATATATAGTTATGCAAATAAAGTAAAATTAGATTGGCTTATCCAAGGTTGTTATGCAAATATAATATTAAAATTTTTTAGATTGTTAAAAGATGAATTGGAAGAAAATTTATTGAGTTTAGGAATTTTTGGTTCTGTAGCTAGAGGAGAAGCCAAAAAAGAAAGTGATATTGACCTATTTATTATTGTAAATGAATTAAATATGTCTCTTTTAGAGAGGACAAAATATTTATTAAATATAAAAAGAAAAGATTCTATTGAAAAAGAACTTGAATTCTTGAGTGACTATGAAATATATCCAAAGTTAAATTTTTTCATACGACAAAAAAATGAGTTAACACTAAATTTTTTTACAATTGATATTTCTTTTGATATTAAAACTGTTTATGATAAAGGTATTTTAAGAACATTTTTAGAAAAAATTCAAAAGAAGATCGAAGAAAAAGATATTAAAAGAAAATATCTTGATAACGGGAAATATTATTTAGATCTAAATCTCGAATTTGGGGAGGTATTTGAGTTTTGAACCAAGAAGATCTAGCTAAAGATTACTTAAAACAAGCAGATATAAGATTCGAGACAGCAAAAAGAGTAATAAATGAAAATATGTATGCATATGCTATTCGACAATCTCAAGAGGCAGTGGAACTTGCTTTAAAGGGAGCAATGCGATTAATTGGAGTTGACTTTCCAAAATGGCATGATATAGGAGAAACACTGAGAAAAGAAAAAGATAAATTTCCTGAGAACTTCCTAAAAGATATTCCAAAGTTATCGGCAATATCAGAAAAGCTCCTCGCCTTAAGAGAGCCCGCGATGTATGGCGATGAAAATCTAAATTTAGGTCCATCAGATTTATTCAATAAATCAGATACAAGAGAAGTTCTAAATGATACAGAATTCTGTCTCAAGAAAGTAAAAAATCTTTTCGAGACTTTTAAAAAAAGATAGTTTTTTTTAAGGATAAATTCCATTTTATCAATTTCATCTATATATTGAATAATCATAAGATCTTTATTTATTGGCTTAATATTTTTCTATTATAAATATTAAGATATTCTTATGGCTTCAAAGTGAAAAATATTAATACTTTTTAATCGTTAGTTTTAAATAGTCAGAATTCATAAACCAATTACAATATAGAAAGTTAGAGATGAATGTGGTAATAAAAGTCTCCATTTAATGTACCCATTTGTAAGGAAAGAACAAATACTTAAAAAAACCAGTGAAAATAATGAAAAGAAAGAAGATTTTTGTTCAATAATCTAAGAGAAAATTGATTTTTAAATTATTAAAATTTTCAAAAAACGAGATTCAAATTATGAGCTTAGAATTATTAACAATTGGAAGTTGTACGCTTGATTGTATTATAAAAATCAAAGATATAATGAGATTTGAGTTATTAAACAATGAAAAAGTAAAAAAATATACTGCGATTGAGTATAGTAAAAAGCTAAATATTGAAGATGTCAGATTTTTCCCAGGAGGATCTGCCGCAAACATTGCCTCAGACTGTGCAATGATGAATATCCCTAGCAGCTATATTGGTATGATTGGAAGGGATTTTTCTGCGAAGATGTGTCTTGATGATATGGAAAGTAGAGGCGTCGATATTTCAAATATAAATCAAACTGACAGAGATAAAACAGCATTTTCGGTTATATTAAAGACAAATTGGGGAAAAGATAGAAGCATTTTGGCTTATAAGGGAGCAAACGATCTAATATCTCCTGAAGATATCAATGAAGATTTATTTAAAGAAATACAGGCTTTTGCATGGACTTCATTAACGAAAGAAAATAGTTGTAAAGCGGTTGAGAAATGTATAAAATTAACTAGAGAGAATGGTGGGGTAGTATTTGGAGCTCCAAGTATGTCGATAATTAAAAACAATAAGAAATGGGCAGAAATTCTTATCTCAAAATCTGATATTGTTTCTTTGAATAAAGAAGAAGCACAAGCCTTAACGAATAAGAAAGATACTCCCACTATAATAAAAAAATTGATCGATAAAGGGTTAGATTTGGTTTCTATTACTAATGGATCTGATGGTTCTGTTATTTCTGATGGTAAAAAAATAATTAATAGTGGAGTTTATGATATTTCTGCGAAGGACATGACTGGTGCTGGAGATGCTTTTATGAGTGGAATAATTTTCTCCCAATTAAACAATTATGAATTGAAGAGAACATCAGAATTTGCTTCTGCTCTTGGTGCTTTAGAAGCTATGAAAACAGGAGTCCGTGAGGGAATACCTAAGGATGTGAATAAAATCAATAAATTTATCGAAGAAAATACTCTAGAACAAGTTATATCTGAATTAGGATAAAATATCATGAATCTAATTATAAATAATTAATTTTGGAGGAATAAAAATGGAAAATGATAATGAAGACAAAAGCAGAGGAACCAAATATGTTTCAGGACCTGGGGGAGTATGTGTTTGCCCACTCTGTGGAACAACTAAATCAAGGACAGAGAATGTACCATGTACAGAAGAAATATGCCCTGATTGTGGAGCAAAAATGATAATGGAATCATCGAAGTGTCCAAAACCTTATTGATTTAATAATTTAATTCAATATCATTTTTTCTAACAAATTATAATCCCAATTTTTAATATTTTCAAATAAAACATCATATATTTAGAAATCTATAGAAAATATAAGAACAGATGGCAAATTTATGAAATATGAAAAAAAGAAGAAAAGGAATCAGAAAAAAATAGAAAAAGAAAAAGGGATCAATGAAAAAGAATTGGAAGAGAGGGAAGAAAAACCCAAAAGAGTAAAGGAACCACGTAAGAATCTAGGCAAAATTCATAGAGAAAAAGGCTAAATTTACATTGGTTATGAATTGATTTCTATTAAGAGGTTTTTTAATTATTTTTATTCTATTTGTATTTCTGGAAATACTGATTAAAATTATATAGAATGATTTTTCTTTTATAATTAAATTTTCAATTTCTATTAAATAAGAGTTATTAAACTTAAATTTTTTTTATAAAAATGAGAGAAATTTAATTAATATCATCCAATTTTTATCAAATTAATAAATAACTTTATTGATTAAATTCTTTATAAAAATGCAAAATAAAATCTTAAACTGGCAAATTTTTGGAGGATTATTTATTATTCTTTTTGGATCCTTTTTACATTTTCTTTTCGAATTGTCAGGAAATTTTCCTCCAGTTGGAGCTATTAGTGCTGTAAACGAAAGTGTCTGGGAACATTTGAAATTAGGATTTTGGCCTTTAGTGTTTTTTGGAATTATCGAATATAAATATCTAAAAAAAGATACTCAAAATTTTTTCCTTGCTAAATTTCTTTCTGCAATTTTAATAGTAACCATAATTATAGTCTTTTTTTACAGTTATACAGCAATAATCGGGGATAATATTCTATTTTTGGACATTTTTAGTTTTGTATTATCAGTATTTGTTAGTCAGACCGTAAGTTATAAATTGCTAACGACTTCAAATTTTTCAAAAAATATAAATTATTTATCAATGCTAGGTATTTCAATTTTGGGGATCCTCTTTATCATTTTTACCTACTTTCCTCCACAGATACCACTATTTCAAGATTCCTTAACCGGTTTATATGGAATAGCTTAATTCTAAATTTTAAAAATTTTCTTTTTTTCAATTCTGAATCTTTAATAATTAATAAGGATAATATAATGAATATAATCAACTGATTATTTTTTAATTAAGATGTGAAACATTATGAACAAATGGCATGTTAACGAAGAGAAAGTATGGTTTAAAAAATGGTGGCCAGAAGAAGTAAAGAAGAACCTAACTTTTGAAGCCATCGATTTAGGAGAATTTTTTGAGAGACAAAGAAAGAAATATGGTGGATTGAACATGATGTGGTTCTTGGAAACATGGATGACTTATGAAGAAGCAGGTGAAATGATAGATTCCTTAGCGACCGCACTTTATGACTTAGGATTAAGAGAAGGAGATTGTGTTGCTTTGTTATTACCAAATAGTTTCCAGTATGTGATTAGTTTTTATGCATGTACGAAAATTGGCGTGATCGCTACTGGAATAAATCCTACATATAAACCTCTGGAAGTTTTACATCATATTGAACTCACTGAAGCAAAAGCAATTATTCTTTTAGATGCTTTATATGAAGAATTAATAGAACCAATTATTTCAAAAATAGAAATAGAATTTATGATTTCAACTAATATTGCTGATCTTGCTTCAGGGATATCTTCAGCTTTAAAGTTCATAGGAAAACTGGTTGGAAAAATTCCTAAAGGAAAAGTGGATTTTGAACCTACTTACGATTTCATGGAATTGTTAAATACTCCAGCTAAATTACCTTATGCTTCTTTTGACCCAACTGAGCATACTGCAACCTATATAATGACGGGTGGTACAACTGGAGTTCCTAAGGCAACAAATCTTACACATTTCAATGTAGTTTCTAATGCTTTACAATGTGTTGAGTGGTTAGGAGGAGAACAACCCGGTATATCAGATTTAGGTGTATTACCTTTATTTCATTCATTTGGAATGACTGCTGTAATGAATGCTTGTATCGGGCTCGGTGGGTGGATGATGCTATTCCCAAGACCACCTGAAACGAAAGAATTAGTTGAAACAATTGAAGAATTGCCCGCTCCCGAAGGTGTTGCATATGTAGGTGCTGAAATTCTTTTCAAAAGATTAGCAGAATTCAAAGATTTGGATAAATATGATATTATGGGAAAGATTAGGAAATGTATTTCTGGAGCAGGTCCACTTCATGCACCTGTTCAAGAAGCGTTTCAAAAAAACACGGGAGGAAAAATAGTAGAAGGATATGGTCTTTCTGAAGCTAGTCCCGTTGTTAGTTCTGGCAGTTTATTTGGAGAGAGTCCTTTAGGTAATATTGGTATGCCTATTCCTGGAACAGATTGGGCTATCTTTGATTCGAATGCTGATGATTTAAGAGATGGACCTATCGCAGATGGACTTTCTGGTTCTAAATATGGTGAAGAAAACACTGGTGAAATATGTGTATGTGGACCACAAGTTATGAAAGAGTATCTTAATAGACCCGAGGAGACCACTGCTACTCTTCAAGAATGGGATGGCAAAATTTGGCTTCGAACAGGAGATATTGGTTTTATGCGAGATGATGGGTTAATAACTATTAGAGATCGCAAGAAACAACTTATAAAAATGTCTGGTCACTCTGTGTTTCCTAAAGAAGTTGAAGAATTCTTGATGAAAAATGAGGCGGTAAATGAAGCAGCTGTGGCTGGATTGCCAGATCCAGAGGGTAAAGTTGGAGAAATAATAAAAGCATGGGTCGCTTTAGAACCCGAATATGAAGAAAAAATCTCAGAAGAAGAACTGATAGAGTGGGCGAAGGAGAATATGACTAGATGGAAAGTTCCAGCTCAGATCGAATTTATTCCTGAAGTACCTAAAAATGTCTTAGGAAAGGTACAGAGAAGAGCATTACAAGAAGCAGATCCATTATATAAAAATGAGTAAGAGTAATTCTTATAATTCTTTTTTTTAATATTTTAATATTTTATTTCCAAGATTTAACATTATAAAGATGAATTAGACGATTTTTTAATCAATTTCTTTTAAATCCTTTTAGGTTATAACGTAGATAAAAAAAAGAAAAAAACCAGTTATTCTTTTTGCTTTTTGGGTGGGAGTGGTATGAATTGACTTGTGCGACGTTTATATTTAGCATATTCACTATCACCTTCGAACTGTTTGTTTAATAACTTTACACCGGAAACATTGATAATCATATAAGTTATAATAATCGGACCTATTACAGTTATGAATCCATATGGGAAATAAACATTAATTGCGATTAAAAATAGTCCCCACCATTGAGTAACCTCACCAAAATAATTCGGATGTTGAGTGTAGCGCCATAAACTTTTATCAAATACTTTTCCCTTATTCTCAGAATTATTCAGAAACTTATACAATTGAAAATCCCCAACAGATTCAAAATAAAATCCTATAATCCATACCCCAATGCCTATTAGATCAAACCACCATAAAGGTGGATTATTCATTAGGTTAATAAATGTAACGGGCGAAACAACTAAAAAAAGAATAAGGCCTTGGAAGAGGTAAATTCGCAATAAGCTATTAATCAGAACTCTATTTCCCCACCGTTCTCTCATATCTTGATACCTTTTATCCTCACCTTTCCCCCAGTTTCTAATCATCACATAAGTTGCTAATCTTAAACCCCAAATAGTTACAATTATAGTTACGATTATTTGTCTCAACGCAAATGTTCCTTTTAATAGAAATGTAGACCATGCTACAAGAATAAAACCTCCACCGTAAAATATATCCATTACAGAATTATCTTTTTTTATTGCACCGACGAGAAAAGCTAAAAGCAAATATCCTAGTAAAAATAACCCAGTCCAGCCAAGAATTTGTAAAATCTCTAAAAGCATTTCCATTATTTTTTCTCCCTTGAAATTTAAATTATCGTTAGATTTTATTGATTAAATCAGATTAGCCTAATATTTAAATTTAATATTAATAAAAAATCATATAGATGAGAATTCAAAAAATAACTATCATATAAGGTTTCTATTAATAATCATAAGGGAGAAAATTGTTTGGGAACTTAGATTGGGAAAATTTAATAGAATTATATTTATACTAATCCTTTTTTGGTAATTTCTCTTTATCTTTTCGTTTTACATACACAAGATCATATTTTTCCTTTAACGATTCAATATCTTCAGAATCGCCAATCAAATCTTTGAGATTATCTTCATAAAAACGATTTTTCTTAAATTTCTTAGCTGGAACGCCTAAATAAATCCATCCTGGTTCAAGTTTTTGATCTACTGTCGTTACTGAACTGGCTGCTAAAATACAATTTTCTCCGATTTTTGTTCCAGGCATGACAATTGAGTGGCTTCCTATGGTTACATTATCTTCGATTTGAGTTTTTTTAATGATAAATAAATCTCCTGCAATTAATGCGGATTGAACAATACTCCCCTCTCCTACAGTAACATTTTTACCCATTTCAATAAATTCTGTATCGACCCATCCTTCAAAAAGAGAATTTGAAAATCTTGTTTTTACTCCAAACATTTTAAAGCAGAGATTATCTAAGAAAGGAAAAGGGAATTTATGTGAAAGCCATGTTGGCCATTTTTTAATAGTATTACGAATACTCCAATAACGATAATCTTTATCATTTTTATTTCGTAAAAATGTTCCCACACGAGGTTTGTGAATTAAATTTACAAACCATAATAATATTTTGGCAAAAATCAGGGAAATCACTACTATTGAAATATACATTATTATTATCAAAAGCGGTAATAAGAAAATAAATAATATTGCATCATTAATCAAGAATTTATAATAGATCCAGAATTCAAATTGTATGGTAAACATACTTATCCAGAAGAGAAATATATAAAATAATATGTATCTCTTCTTCACGAGAAGATTCGAGGTAAAAGGACCGACCTTTAATGAAGCTGGTTTTGACATTTTAATCACTTTTAATTTATAAAGAATTAACTATTTGTATCTTCATCATCTATATTTATCTCTTCTTCCACCAAATATTTGGTCTCCTTATCCACATCCTTTTTGTAAACCATACCAGTTCTTATCTCTGAATATCTATTAGGTTTGAGCTTTGAGGCGGGAATTCCAAAATAAACCCATCCTGGTTCTAATTCTTGATTATAATTTGTAGTGCTGAAAGCTCCTATTATTGTTTCCTTTCCAACTTTCGTTCCTGGGGCGATATTCGAAACCCCTCCAATAACAGCATAGTTTTCAAAAATCACTTTTTTGATTATTAGATATTTCCCAACAATCATGGAACTCATAATTGTAGCTCCCTGTCCGACTGTTACCTTGCGTTTAAATTCAATAAATTCCGGATCGACCCACGCATCAAACATATGACTTGAAAAATCAACTTTTAATCCAAAATACTTAAACCCCAAAATATCAAGCCAAGGAATTGGACAATTATCAAACCACCAAATTACAAATTTTTTAAGTTGAATTCTAAGGCACCAAAATTTATAGTCTTTATTATCCTTTTCAGCGAGAAAAATTCCCTCCCTTGGTTTATGGATCAAATTAAGGATAATTAGGATTGATTTTCCCACAATTACTACAGCTATTAATATAATAAAATATGAGGCAAATATAGCCACTGGGATAAGTATTATTTGAAGGAGAGGACTAAATTCTAAAATTAAAAAATAATTTGCCCAAAAAATTGCTATTAAAAATGAACTTAACCAGAAAATTGGAATTAATATTAAACTATAATTATATTGCATAGATTTTATCGCACTGGTAGTAACAAAATCAATTTCTAATTCAGATAATGCATGTCCTTTAGGTAATACTAATTCATCAGTCTTAACTTGTTTTGGTTTTATCTCTATTTCATTCATTTTACTTTTTACTTTATTTTGTAGTTTTTAATTTCTGATTCTCTTTCGTCTGCTCTAATTTTTCTTTTGTGATTCCTAAATATTCTGCAACCTTTCTCGAAAATATTCTTCGTAAAGGAACCCCAAAATAATAGTTATCACCTTTAAGAATGCTATGTTTAGTTGCACCCGCCATTGGTAATAAATAGGAATTATCATTAATCTCTACTCCTGGAGCAATACAGTTTAAAGCAGAAGCTGTTACATTATCTCCTACCCTAATTTTAAAGTGTGCTACGTTACCAAACGTACCATCAACAGCGTGAGAACTGAATCCTGAATTTACCCCAATATATGAATTCTTACCAATCTCCACAAATTTATCTGCCCCAAATTGCTCTTCTAACGTCGTTCCTTTTCCTATCTTATTCGTTCCAACAAAATTGTAAAGCCAATTAATTAACCAAGGAAAAGGACCCTTATTGAAAGCATGTTTAGGATATTTTATAAGAAAGCTACGAATATGGTATAAATTCAAGGTTTTACTAGGAATGTTTCTGGGAATAATACCATTTTTGGAAGGTCTTATTTTTTCTGTAAGTCTCCACCAATATTTAGTTATAAGGGCCACAAAAAATAAATGTATCAAATAACATAGGATAATAATTAAAGGTAAAAAAATTGAAGCTATAAGCGCTCTAGTGTCAATAAATATGGTAAGAAAACTATTCGCTTTCAAAAAAAAAGGAATATAAAGAAACGTTAGATACATCCAGAGGACAAGTCCGGGAAAAAACCAAGAAATTAAATAAGTTGTTCCAAATCCTAAAAAATACCAGTGAAATTGAAGATTTATTTCAGTTTTTTCTACATCAAGCTTTTTTTTCTTTTTCTCTTCTGAATTTGTTTTTTTAGTATCAATTTTTGACATAAAACATCTCAAGGCAAATAAAGAACATTATTCGTTTTTTCTTATTGTTTTTATGTTAAAGCTATTTATAAGGTTTATTTTTATGAATTGAAAAAAGAATTATGAAGATAATTAAAATGCGAAAATAAGATTTAAAATATAAGATTATATAAAATTTTTATTCAGTGTGTTTAATCCACTTTAAAATATCTTCACTCTTTTTAGGAAAGATTTCTTTCAAAATTTCTATTCCAACTTTTTTTACTCTAGAATTCTCATCTGAGAGAACAGAACTTTCCAAGATATTAAAAACTTTATCTTTATTCAAACTCAATAATTTTAGAGCTTCTAAACTTAATATTCGTATATCAGGGTCATCATTATTCTCAATAAAATATTCTAATAAATCTATAGTTTGATCTTCTGTATATTCTTTTGTTGTGAAATAATGATAAACGTCTGCTACGCTTAAGTTTTTATTCATAAATTCTAAGGTATCTTGATATAAAATAGTTTCAAATTCTCCTTGAAAAAAGTAATTACATTCATGATTTTCAGGTAATCTATGAACATGGCAATAGGTCTTACCACAATATTTGCATCGGAATGGAATTTTTTGAATTTCCTTATTGCAATAGAAACATTTTGTCATTTCAAATCTTGAATAATATGAATCAATATTTCTTTTTATTGTTATAAGTTTGGATTTTCCTTTACTTAACAAAAACGAACTTAGGAAAGAACTTAAACGATTAAATCTAATCTTCTCTCTCAGAAGGCGGTTTTAGTTGCTCAATATAAGAAACATGCTCCTCTTGATGTTTTCTGTAATATTTTTTGTACACTTCTTCCAATCTCTCCTCTGTTTCTGCTTTAAATTGAATTTTATCTTCTAAACCATCTTCAAAAAAGCGATTCTTTTTAAATTTTTTTGCGGGACAACCATGATAAATCCAACCTTCTTCTAACTCTTGGCCTATAGTAGTCAGAGACCAAGTACTTAAAGCAACCTTTTTTCCTATATGAGTTCCCGGCATAACAACAGAATGTGTTCCTATTCTGACATCATCCTCAATAATAGTTTTACGTATAATCAATAAATTTCCCATAATTACTGCCGATTGAATGTGAGATCCTTGTCCTACAACAACATTTTCTCCGAACTCGATAAATTCTGTATCTACCCATCCTTCAAAAAGAGAATTTGAAAATGTAGTTTTTACTCCAAACATCTTAAAACAAAGATTATCTAAAAAGGGAAAAGGAAATTTATGAGCTAACCACACTGGCCATCTTTTTATTGTGTTTCGAATACACCAATAACAATAATTTTTATCACTTTTTTCTCGTAAAAATGTACCTTCCTTTGGTTTATGAAAAGCATTAACGATACTTAAAAGGAATCTTGCTAAAATTAATGAGATTAATACTAATTCCACATAGCAGAGAAAAGCAAATAAAGGTAAATATATATAAAAATGAATAGGTCTATTATAATCCCATGTTAATTGCCAATATCCCCAGAATTGAAGCATAATTGGAATAATTGTTGCCCAAATTAAGAAAATATAAAGTAATAGATATCTCTTCTTAGGTAATTCTGTAGGAGCAAACGGTCCTACTCTCATACTAGTTGGTACACTCATTTGATTATCACATCGATTACACTAAATCTTTCTTATCTTCTTCTATATTCACTTCTTTTTTAACTTCTATTTTTTCTTCTTCATCAATTTTCTTTTTTACAATAATATCCCGTCTTTTAATCGCATGTTCATTAAGTTTTAACTTTCGGGCGGGAATTCCCGCATAAATCCAGCCTGGACTTAATACTTGATTAAATGCAGTGCTTCCAGCAGCTCCAACTACTGATTCTTCCCCCAAAATTGTTCCTGGCGCAACCGTTGATTGCCCACCGACCACTGTGTGATTATCTAAAACAACTTTCTTAATTATCAAATATTTTCCTACAACCATGCTTGACATTACTACTGCCCCTTGACCTACCATTACTCCTCTTCCAAATTTAACAAATTCAGCATCGCACCATGCATCAAATAGATGGCTTGTAGTATCTATCTCCATACCGAACCATTTAAATGCTAATATATCCGCCCATGGAAGTGGCCAGTTATTAAAAAGCCAGAGGACGAGTTTCTTTATTTCAATTCGTAAACACCAAAATTCAAAATCATTATCACCAAGTTCTGCTTTAAAAATTCCCTCTTTTGGTTTATGTAGAAGATTTACTAGAATTAACAATAACTTACTAAAAATAACACAAGCGAATGTAAAGATGGTTAACATTGCTAAAATATGTACTGGAAGAAGTAGAAAAAAGATAATAATTCCAGTCCAATATGGTTGGAAAAACCACCAATATATCAAAGTGATCATCCCACTTAACCATATTATAGGTAAATAGACCAATAAGAATTTTAGATTTATTCGACTAATAGCTGAAGAAGTAATAAAATTTACCAAATATTCCTCTTCTTCATGATCTTCTTCGTTATTATTTTCCTCCATCTTAATCTCTTTTATCATTTTTTTGTTTTTCTTCTAATTTTTCGGCTCTTTCAAGATCTTCATCGGTCAAATCCAAAAATTTTTTTAATTTACGTGAAAACAATTTTCGAACAGGCATACCAAAATAATAATATCCCCCTTTTGCTTCTGTAAACTTTAAAGTCGCAGATCCAGGAAAGACATAAGAATTATCTCCTAACTCAGTTCCAGGTCCTAAAGGAGTCTCAGCACCCACCGTGCAATTATCCCCTAATTTAACTTTGAAATAATAAATATTCCCAAAAATCCCCTCTACAAGATGACTTGCTAATGAAGCATTTGGACCAACATAACAGTTCTCTCCTGTTATTGCAAATCTATCTCCACACACTTCCTCTTCTACCGTAGTGCCTTTTCCATAATCGGTAGATCCTATAAAATTAAACATCCACGTAAAAAGCCAAGGAAATATTCCCTTCATTATAGTGTTTTTTGGATATTTCAATAAAAATGACCGAATATGGTATAATGAGGCAGTTGTACTTGGTATGTTTCGTGGAATAACCCCCTCCTTAGCAGGAGATATTTTCTGAGTAACTCCATACCAAAATTTTGTTACCGCAGCAGCAAAGAAAATATGTAAGAAAGCACAGAGTATTAAAACGAGTGGAAAAAATAAGAGAGAAAGCAAAGGTTCTAATTTTGTGAAGATTAGAATAAAATTCGAAGTTTCTAAAAAATATGGTACAAAAAATAAAAATATATATAAGAAAAATAAAATCCCGGGAATTACCCAAGAAATGAAGTAAACAGTGACGAATCCAATTATATACCAATGGAATTTAATTGGTTGTTCTTTCTTTACTATTTCCAGATCCTCATTATTTTCTTCTTGCTCTTGATTAGTTGAATTTTTTTTCAAAAAGTTCCATCTCGAAAGGATATTAATGCTTAAATTTATAAAAGCGAGATATTATTTTATTGAGCCAAATTATCATAGCATATAGATTACGTGCTTATTTACTAGTAAATTCAATACTCTTAAAAAATTTCTCGATATGAAAATCGTTATTTGATCGACTAAGATCGTTTCGTTTTTTCTTTAAATGGAAATTCAAAGCATATGATTAAGTAAAAATATTTTTAATTTAACAAAATAGAAATAATAAGAATTCTTGAAAAATAAGAAATATAATGAAATATTTTAATAGTAAATGGATGGACTCTATTTATTGATTAATAATAATATATTAATTTAGACAATTCTCATATAAAATATTAAACCAAAATCTAATAATATGTAAAAAGAGTGAAATGGGGAGTTAAATTGACGAATAAATCATTCTCTCTCGAAGATCTCTACCCTAAATATGTAATAAATAGTAAAGGAGAGAAAATTCCATTCGAGGAGACCAAAATTACCACTGTTTTAAATAGAGAGACGGGTCTCGACATGCAAATAGCTGAGAGTATAGCTGAAGATGTTTTAAGAAAAGTTATCGGGTTGGGAGTTGATGAAATCACTACTAATCATCTCAGAGAACTTGTTTGCGTTGAGCTTACTCAAAGAGGTATGAATAAGTATCGAAATCTATTCGCGAGAGCAATAAATTTAGAAAATATTAGTTTTAAGCTAGATGATCAATTTATTGAGCAATATAAACATGAACAACCAGACTGGGGTCCTCTCGGACATTTCACTTATAAAAGAACCTATGCGAGAATAATTGAGAAGGAAGGAAGAAAAGAAGAATTCTGGGAAACTATTCGAAGAGTAGTTGAAGGATGTTATTCTATTCAAAAAGAACATTGTATGAAGCTAAGTTTACCTTGGGATACTGAAAAAGCTCAGAGATCTGCCCAAAAAATGTTTGAGAAAATTTGGAATTTTAAATTTTGCCCCCCTGGGAGAGGTTTATGGATGATGGGTACAGATTTTATTGCTCGGCATGGCTCTATGGCGTTGAATAATTGCGGTTTTGCATCCACAGAAGATATTAATTTAAAGTATTCGAAAGCTTTTGAGTTTGTAATGGATGCGCTCATGTTAGGGGTAGGGGTAGGGTTTGATACAAAAGGAGCTGATAAAATAGTTATAAAGAAACCTCAAGAAGGTCATTTTAAATTTGTCATCCCTGATAGTAGAGAAGGTTGGGTCGAAGCGCTTAGACTTATGCTGGAGGCATATTTCATAGGTCAAAAAGTCCCAGAGTATGATTTTTCCGAAATTAGACCAGCAGGAACTCCCATCAGAGGTTTTGGGGGTATAGCTTCTGGTCCGGGACCCTTAAAAGAGATGTTAAATGATCAGCAAAAAATATTAGAAAAAAGAATTGGTGAACCAATAACATCTGTAGATATATTAGATATAATGAATCTTGTAGGAAAATGCGTAGTTGCTGGAAATGTACGTCGGAGCGCTGAAATAGCCTTAGGGGAAGCAACTGATTTTGATTTTGTAACATGTAAACAAGATAAAGAAAAACTCTATCATCACAGATGGGCAAGCAATAATAGTGTATTCGCCAAGAAAGGATTAGATTATTCTTTCATTGCGGAACAAATCGCTGTAAATGGGGAGCCTGGAATATTTTGGCTCGAAAATGCTCGTGCATATTCTAGAATGAAGCTGAAACCAGATTATAAAGACAAAAAGGCCGCAGGCGTCAATCCTTGCGGGGAACAAACCTTAGAATCCTTTGAGTTATGCTGTTTAGTTGAAACTTTCCCTTCCCGTCATGAATCGTATGAGGAATTTGAGGAAACTCTTAAATATGCTTATTTATATGCTAAATCAGTCACTTTAGTAAATACACATTGGAAAGAAACGAATGCAGTCATGCTAAAAAATAGACGTATGGGTGTTTCTCAAACGGGCATAATTGAAGCATTTATTAAACATAGAAGGCATAGAATTCTTGAGTGGTGTGATAACGGTTATAAATTTCTAAAAACTTTAGATGAGAAATATTCACATTGGTTATGTGTACCAAGATCAGTTAAAATTACCACAGTCAAACCTAGTGGTACAGTTTCACTGCTTCCAGGCGTGAGTTCTGGAATTCATTATCCACATTCAGAATATTATATTCGTAGAATCAGAGTATCTAGTAACTCAGATTTAATTGCACCGTTAAAAGAAGCGGGCTATAAAATTGAGGATGATGAATATTCGAAAAATTCAGTGGTCGTAGAATTTCCCGTCCATGAAGAATATTATGATCGTGGAAAAGATGACGTTTCAATCTGGGAGCAAGCAGAAAATGCCGCTGCATATCAAAAATATTGGTCTGATAACCAAGTTTCAATAACTATCACCTTTACTCCAGAAGAAGCTGATCAGATTGAGCGTGTATTAGAATGTTTCGAAGATAAACTAAAAGCAGTGAGTTTCCTTCCTATAAAAGAACATGGATATACACAAGCCCCGTATGAAAAAATCTCAAAAGAAAAATATGAGGAAATTTCCTCAAAATTAAAGCCTTTAAATTTAACAAGCACAGCTGATAGAGCAATTGGAGAAAAATTTTGCGATTCAGATTCATGTGAAGTAGATTATTGAATACTTTCCATGGTTTCTTTATATCTCTTATATTTTCTTTTTCCGAAGCTTATTACTTTAGCAAGCATCTCAGATTTTTGAATTGAAGAATTTAATTCATTTGGTTCTTTTATATATCCTTCTCTTAAGGCATTATCATAGATTTTTCTACCAATTGGGGTCCGGACTAAGCTTGTGGTATAATGGTTTTGAGAACCTAAACCTCCAAAGGAAATATCAGAATAAATATTTGAAAAGTCTTTGCAAGCGAAACATGCAGATCTAATAATACCATTTAATTTTTCAAAAGGTACAAGAATCTTATGTTGGTCGTTAAGATGTAATACCAAGTCTTCTTTAATATTCATTTTTTCAACATCTTCGAATGAAAAGTTAAATTTTTCCTCTAATTTCTTTCTCTCTTCATCTGAAAATGAAAAATTAAAATTGCAGAAAAGACCTAAAGTATATTTGATTACATGAGCTGGCAAAATACTCAATTCCTGCATTTTTCTAATAGAGTGAATTTGGCAAGGTGTTCCTACAATAGCAATATCCATCATACTTGAATCTACTAAATGTTTTAATTCTGTAATTGTGGGAACAAAGGAATCATAATTTTCTAATTTAACGACCGTATGTGATAAATCATAATGAGATCCTGCTGCCTCAATAAGGTCATTCCTATTTTTAGCGAAAAAAGGAATTCTATTGAATAAACTTTCTTCTTTTGAAACAATTGCTCCTTGGATTAAATTATTATCTAATAGGTACGTTAAGATTGCGGTTACCACTCCCCCATCAGTTGCATTCTTTAAAATATCTTCTGTAGTGGCTTGACTTGAAGTTATTTTATCCCAATTCCCTATAGATGTTTTATAATTATATTTCTCATTTAATTCTTTATCTAAAACATGAGTTTGAGGACAAATCAAATAACATATACCACATTCAAGGCAGTTATCCCTATTGACATATTTTGGAGGCCCCAAATCCGACATTCCTATTGCTTTTATCTCATCCGCCGAACAGAAACTTACACATCCTCCACATTCTCCACATATTCCTTTATTATGAACCTCATTTATTAAATCATCAAAAGATTTCGGTAACGTCTCTTTTAGTTTATTTTCATTTAAATTATTAGTCATTTCACTTTCTCCTCCTTAATATTCATCCGGCATATCTTCTAATTCTTTTAAAGAAAAAACAGGTCCGTCTATACAAACATATTTATTACCAATATTACATCTCCCACATTTCCCAACTCCACATTTCATTCTCATTTCTAATGAATTTAATATTTGTTCTGAGGAGAACCCTAGTTCTTTCAAGACATCAATAGTTGTCTTAATCATTATCGGGGGACCACAAACCGTTGCTATGGAATCATCTGGTGATGGTGAAATCTCTTTTACAACCGGTGCTACATATCCAACCATGCCACTCCAACCTTCTGCCTCTTGGTCAATGGTTAAATAAATATTAAGATCATCACGCTTTTTCCATCTTTCAATTTCAGGTTCATATAGAAGTTCTCCAGGATTTCTATTTCCATAAATCACTGTAATATTTCCATATTCAGATCTGTTACTCTCATGTATGAGGTATTCTGTTAATGATCTTAGTGTGGAAAAAGCAAATCCTCCTCCGATAATAACAATATTTTTATTTTTCATATCTTCAATTGGCCATCCATTTCCAAAGGGACCTCTAATTCCAACTATATCTTCTTCTTTAGAATCATGCATTGCAGTCGTTACGGTTCCCATTCGTTTTACAGTGAATTTAAGTGAATCTGGTTCTGTTGGTGAGGATGCTATTCCAATAGGACATTCTCCTTTTCCTAATATACTTAATTCAGCAAATTGGCCTGGGATATAATTAAATTCTTCTAAATCTTCTTGATTGTTGAAGACTAATTCAAATGTTTTTATGTCATTAGCTTGATTTTCAGATCTAATGTTTCTAATTTTAGTCAATTTTGGCATATAAAGTTCAGGCAACAAGTAGTTTCTCCTCCTCTTCTTCACTTAGTTTTTGAAATTTATCTAAAATCACCCTTATATCATTATTTACAGGGCAATATTGAATACATCTACCACATCCAACACACCCTATTAAATCATAATTCTGTGGGTAATAGCAAAATTTATGCAAAATTCGGTTTCTACATCTTTGAATTCTAGACGATCTTGGATTATGTCCACTGGTGTGGAGTGTATACAATGGAAATTGACAAGTATCCCAAATCCTAACTCTTCTGCCTCTGTTGTTATAATGATCCTCTTCATCTATGACATCAAAACAATGGCAAGTTGGACATAAAAAAGCACATGTACCACATCCAATACAAACTTCGCTGATTTCTTTCCATAATGAGTTATAAAAATTATTATCAAGCTTTTCTGAAATATTATCTAAATTTAAATTAGTTTCAATCGCTGATTCTGCATTATTTGCTAATTCAACCGACTTTTTCAAATCATTTTTATTAGCGTTATTTAACCATGAAATTCCCTCAATCAACTCTTTCCCCCTATCTGAGATTGGTGTAACTAAATATTTTTCCGTTAAATCCACTAAAAATATATCTACATCATCATCTTTAAATGGATGACCATTAACAGATGTACAGAAACAAGTATTTTTAGGAGTATTGCATCCAATTCCAATTAGAATTGTATTTTCTCTCTTTTTTAAAAATAAATCATCTTCAAATTTCCCAAAACTAAAAAAAGTCTCTAATAATGTAAAGCTATGAGCATCGCATGGCCTAATACCAAAAATTATTCTCTTTTTTCCTACATTATTAGATTCTTTAAAAATAATTTCATCATCTTTTTTTTCGTATTCAAATAATGTCTCCGTCTGAGGAAAAATGACTGATTTTGGAGGTATTTTAGAATTTAGATAATTTAATTTTAAGTTATCACTTTTATCAATCTTTTCAAAAACAATATTTCCCTTTTTCTCTATTGGCCCATAAACTGTGAAATCTTTCAAGGATTCTTCAAATAGTCTATCCAAATCTTGCTTAAATATGATTTTTTCCAACTTTTTTTCCACCATCCATTATCCTTCTTCTTCTAACATGAAATTTTGGTTGTCGTCCATATCGTGCGTATTCATCGGGAGTATCGTGGTAAGATCTGCCCCACTGACAAAATTAAATCTTTCTTTTACTATCTCTTCAATCTTTCTATTAATCAATGATAAATCAATACCCACCGGGCAAACGCTAGAACATGAACCGCAACCTACACATCTCCCTGCTAAATGCAAGGCGCGTATTAAATGAAATGAAATTATATCTGGAATTTCTGCAGTCTTTCCAAACCATTGAGGCATATTCTGATCTACAAAACATAAATTACAATAACAAAAGGGACATACTTCTCTACAAGCATAACATCTTGTACAACTTTGTAATAGATCGTTGATATATTCCCATCTCTCTTCTGGTGATTTTTCCTCAAATTCTTTAATATCATCGAAGTTCAAATGCAAATCGGAAATATCTTGAGAATCTCCTCTAATATTTTCTGATAATTCTGGCAATTGAGGTGGGGCTTTAATTTTACAAACCTTGCATAATTCCATTAAATATTCATCAAATGGAAATTCTTCCTCAAAATCTTTCCCTTCCACAATAATATCTCCCCCTTTTACTGAAAGGTTTGTAATTTCTCGCTCCCCTATTTCCTTTTCTATCCTTTTTCGATTAATTATTCCATTACAGTTGATTCCAATTAATATAATATCATTTAGATCAATTTGATTTTCAAGCGAAAGTTGAATAATAGTCCTCGCTACACAACCTTTTGCAACTAATCCAATTTTTAGATTTTCCTCTGATTCTTCCTTTCGGATAAATCTTGAGATATTTGAGGTTAAATATGATGCTAAATTAACATAACAAAGATTATTCCATATTAATTTTTCCACTTCATCAACTTCTCTAATAAATACTGGCAAATTACTTAATGGAAATGTTCCATCTGAATAACCAATGATAAGATCAACCTCTTTTTCTTCTAGCAATTGTGTAGAAATTTCTCTTATTTTATCTGTTATTTTTTGATTTTGATTTTGTAAATCTTCCATACTCTCACCATTTTTTATTGAATTTTTTATTAGGACCAATTTTTTTTACTCTTTCTGTTGCTGTTTTTATAAGTTTTGCAAATCTCTCTCCTTCAGCAGCAGATACCCACATAAAATTAATCCTTTCAGGTTCTATACCGAAAAATATTAATAAATCATTAAGAATTGCAAATCTCCGTCTCGCTACTAAATTGCCACTGATATAATGACAATCCCCTGGATGACAACCCGATACAACAACTCCATCCCAACCATCTATTAAACTTTTTACTATAAAAAACGGATTTATCCTTCCAGAACAAGGAACTCTAACAATTCGTATATTTGGGGGATATTGAATTCTACTCACTCCTGCTAAATCAGCTCCCGCATAAGAACACCAATTACATAAAAATGCAATCATTTTCGGTTCCCAATCATCTTCTTGCTCTTTATTTACTTTTTTTTCCATACTTAATTCATTCATAATTTTATAACCTCCCTGTTATCATTGCATATATTTGTTCTGAAGAGAATCCTAAAATATCAATAGCGGAACATCGGCAGTTTCCTGAACAAGCACCACATCCTTTACATAAAGCTTGATTTACTGAAGCTACGGTTCCAAACCTTCTATCTTCTATTAATTCAATTGCGTTGTAAGCACAGTTTTCAACACACATACCACATCCCACACAACGGGATAAATCTACTTTAGCAATTTTTCCTTCGGCTTCGATTTCTTCTTTTGAAAGAATTGTACATGCTCTTGAAACCGTAGCATTTGCTTGAGTTATTGAATCTTGAATTGTTTTTGGTGCGTGAGCCAACCCAGCTACAAATATTCCTTCAGTTGCAAAATCAACAGGCCGTAATTTTACATGTGCTTCTAAGAAAAAATTATCTTCGTTAATGGGTACTTTTAATAATTTTGCAAGCCTCTCATTATGTTCGGGGGCTTCTATACCCGCACTTAAGACTAGTAAATCAGCATCTAGAGAAATTAACCCTAATTTTGGAGATTCAACATTAATTTGCACACCTTTTTCTTTTGGTATTATTTTAGGTGGATTTTTTTCATCGAACCTAATAAAAATAACTCCTTTTTCCCGTGCTTTGCGATAATAAATTTCTTTAAAACCGTAGGTTCTAATGTCTCTATATAAAATAATAATTTCTATATTTGGGTTTTGTTGCTTTGCTAGAAGTGCATTTTTAATTGCCTCTGCACAACACATTTTACTGCAATAGGGATGTTCATCATTTCTCGATCCGACACATTGAATCATTACAATTTTTTTTTTCTCTTCAATTTCACTTGTTTCATTTAAAACATATTCAAATTCAGATTGAGAAATAATTCTTAAATCTTGACCGAAACAATATTCTTTTGGTCTATATTCGTCAGCACCTGTCGCAACTACGATTACGCCATGTTCAAAATTTTCCTTTTTATTATCCTCTCCATATTTAATTTTTGTTTTAAAATTCCCAATATACCCATCAATATTTTCTATTTCTGCTTGAGTAAAAATATGAACTTTTGAATTTTTTTGAATTTTCTCAATTTTATCTGATAAGAATTTTTGAACATCTCCTCCTTCAAGAGTTGTAAAAATATTTCTCGCATGTCCACCTAATTCTTTTTCTTTTTCTATTAAATATGTTTCGTATTCTTGACTAGCAAAATTTAAAGCAGCAGTCATTCCACTTATTCCTCCACCAATTACCAGAGCTTTCGGTGTTACACTTAATTTAATTCTTTCTAATGGTTGTATTTTCCTAGCTTTATTTACCGCCATTCTCACTAAATCTTTAGCTTTTTGAGTTGCGGAGATTGGATCATTCATATGTACCCAAGAACATTGATCTCTGATATTTGCCATTTGAAATAGATATCTATTTAATCCAGCCTCTCTTATTGTTTCTTGGAATAATGGTTCATGCGTACGTGGGGTACAAGACGCAACTATAACACGGTTTAAATTATATTCTTCTATTTTTTCTTTTATTATTGTTTGAGTATCTGCTGAACATGTATAAAGATTTCTATCTGCTAAAAATACATCTGGCAAACCATTAGCGTATTCAGTTACCTCTGGAACATCTACTGTACCTCCAATATTGATTCCACAATGACAAATAAATACTCCAATTCTAGGAGGCTGACCTGCAACAAATTTTTCTGGAGGAAGAGATTTTTCAGTGATTAATGTACCTTTTTGTTGATACAATAACGAATTAACACATCCTGCAGCAGCACTAGCTTGCGTTACAGTTTCAGGAATATCCTTTGGGGAAGAAAATGCCCCACAAACATATACACCTGGTTTACTTGTCTCTACTGGGTTAAATAAATTCGTTTGAGCGAATTTAAATTCATTTAGATCAATATTAAATTTTTTGGAAAGATATTCAGCATCATCAGGGGGATTTAATCCTACCGCTAAAACTACCATATTAAAGATTTCTTCTTTAATTTTCCCTGCTTCATCTTCATATCTTATTTTTAGATCATGTGTAAATGGATTTTCTTCAATTGATGCTATTCTGCTTCTAATATATCGCACTCCATATTCGTCTTTTGCTCGTTCAATATATTTATCAAAATCTTTACCATAGGCTCTAATATCCATCGTAAAAATAGTTGGATTAACTTGATGCATATGCTCTTTGGCAATAACCGCTTCTTTTGCTGTATACATGCAACACACTGAAGAACAGTAAGGTTGTCCCTCTTGAAGATCTCTTGATCCAATGCATTGAAGGAACGCAATTTTTTCTGGAACATCTCCATCAGAGGGGCGCAATATCTTTCCGCTATAAGGACCACTTGCACTTAAGATTCTTTCGAACTGTATACTTGTAACCACATTATCATAAATACCATATCCATATCTTTTAATATTACTAGGATCAAATTCCTCAAATCCAGGTGAGAGAATTATTGCTCCAATACCTAATTCTAATTCTTCATCTTCTAAATCATATTCTACAGCATTTGCTTTGCATACACCTTCACATACTCCACAACCAATACAATATTCTTTATTTATCGCAAATACCAATGGAACCGCTTGAGGATATTTGACATAAGTAGCCTTGCAAATCGATAAATCCTCATTAAAGATATCAATTGCTTCAACAGGACATTTTTGACCACATACACCGCAACCTGTGCATTTTTCTTGATTGATATGGAGAGATTTTTTTAAAATCTTTGCTTTAAAATTTCCAGCTTCTCCTTCAACTTCAATAATTTGACAATTAATTAATAAATCAATGTTCTGATGTCTTCCAGTCTCAACTAATTTAGGAGAGACTATACACATCGCACAATCATTCGTGGGAAAGGTTTTATCCAGTTGTGCCATTACCCCTCCGATGCTTGTTGTTTTTTCCACAAGATAGACTTTAAATCCAGATTCGGCTAAGTCGAGAGCCGCTTGGCAACCACCAATTCCCGCTCCTACCACCATAACTGCACCAACCTTTTCCATCTTTTTTATCCCTCCATCACGTTTAGATATATTGGTGTGATACCTACAATCTTATCCATGGCAATTTGCCCTCGTTGCTTTAATACTAACATATGATCCAAGATCTCACTTGGTTTTATTTCAAACTCAATTGCTAAATCTTTCACTGATTTTGGATCCTTCCTCAATGAAAGAAGAATTCGATGGCGCATATATTCATCATAAATTGCGTTATTGAAGAGTTCCTTAAATTCTTCTTCAGAAACTTTTTCTCCATAGACATTTTCTTGTTCGGTTAATGCTCTTTCTCTGCCTACCAAAGCCCTCATTCTATAACTCGTAGATGCCATCTCTAATGCTTTTATTTTATCAATTAATTTACTTTTTGCTTTTCCAGAATTTAATGGAGAGGGACCTAGATCTTTAATGTGATTTGTAAAATCAGTAACTATTTCAGCAAATCGATTTCCTTCTGATGCTGATACCCATTCTAATTGAATTCGATTTTCGAAACCTATAAAGCTTAAGAAGTGTCTAATCATGTCATATTTTATTTCCGCCTCATAATTGCCTTCCAGATAATGGCAATCTCCGGGATGACATCCCATTACAATAATGCCATCTATCCCGCTTAAAAAACCTTGAAAGATGAATTCCGGATCCACTCTCCCACTGCACATTACTCGAATCACTCTCAAGTTGGGAGGATATTGGATCCTACTTACTCCTGCGAGATCTGCTCCCGCATATGAGCACCAATTACATAAAAATCCTAAAATCTTCGGTTCATAACTCATATGATTTCTTTCCCTCCTAAAGCATATATTTCTGATAATATTTGTTCATTTGTAAAATGTTTAATCTCAATTGCCCTCTCTGGACAAGAAGCTCCACAAAGACCACATCCTTTACAGAGTGCTTCTTGAACATAAGCATAACCTTCTTCATCTTTAACTATAGCATTGAAAGGGCATATTCTAACACAAATTTTACATCCAGTACAAAGATCTTTATCAACATGCGACACAATACCTCCTACTACTAATGAATCTTTCGATAAGATTGTCGTTGCCCTTGATACAGCTGAATTGGCTTGTGCAATACTTTCACTAATTGTTGACGGACCATGAGCTGTCCCACATAAAAAAATGCCTTCAGTGGCAAAATCTACAGGTCTAAGTTTAACATGTGCTTCTAAGAAGAAATTATCTTCATTTAAAGGAACCTTTAACATTTTTGCCAAAGATGAATTATCCTCTACAGGAGCTATTATTCCTGTACTTAAGATTAATAGATCGCATTTAACAGAAATTTCTCCTAATTTTGGAGATTCAAGATTAATTCTTAAATCTTTTTTACTTTTAACGATTTCTGGAGGATTTTCTTCATCAAATCTTATAAATAAGACTCCCTTCTCTCGGGCTATTCGGTAATATTTCTCTTTAAATCCATACGTTCTTATATCACGGTAAAAGATAATAACTTCTATTTTTGGATTGATTGTTTTAATTTCTATAGCGTTTTTAATTGCATCAGAACAACATATTCTGGAACAATAGGGATGATCTTCATTTCTCGATCCGACACACTGAATCATAGCAATAGAATTTTTTTCTTTAAGGTCTGATGATGAGGTTAATAGAATCTTTTCTAATTCTACTTGTGTAATAACGCGTGAATCCTCATTATATAAATATTCTGATGGAATATATTGGTCGGCTCCGGTCGCAAGAATAATAATACCATGTTCTATCTCTTCTTTTTCTTTTTTATTTTTAATAGTTGTTTTAAAATTCCCCACATATCCATCAATTTTTTCTATGGTCGAATTTAAAAAAACATGAATTTTATTATTATTTTGAATTTCTTCAATTAAATTCTCAAGGAATTCATCTACTTGAATACCCTCAAGAGTTTTATGGATATTTCGAGCAAAACCTCCTAAAACATTTTCTTTTTCAATTAAATAAGTATCAAATCCTTGTTTGGCAAAATTAATTGCTGCAGACATTCCACTAATACCCCCTCCTATTACTAGAGCACTTTGAGTTATATCTAACGGCATTTCTGCTATCGGAGATGTTTTTCTCACTTTCGCTACTGCCATTCTGACTAAATCTTTTGCTTTTTCAGTAGCTCTTTGTGGTTCTTTCATATGAACCCATGAACATTGATCTCGAATATTTGTCATTTGAAATAGATATCTGTTTAATCCTGCTTCTCTAATCGTTTCTTGAAAAAGTGGTTCGTGAGTACGTGGTGTGCAGGAAGCAACAACGACTCGATTAATGTTATATTCCTCAATTTTTTCTTTTATTAAGGATTGTGTATCGGCTGAACATGTATAAAGATTTCTATCTGCTAGTACTACATTTGGCAATGTGTTTGCATATTCTACGACTTCTGGAACATTTACAGTCCCACCAATATTGATACCACAATGGCAAATAAAAACGCCTATCTTAGGAGGTTCATTTGAAATATCTTTCTCTTTTGGATATTTCTTTTTAGTCACTAATGTATTTCTCGTAGATGAAAGAACGGTATTAACTTGTCCTGCTGCAGCACTTGCTTCAATAACAGTTTCTGGTATATCCTTGGGGGATGAACAAGCACCACAGACAAAAATACCTGGTCTAGTAGTATTAATTGGAGAAGAGAGTCTAGTTTTTAAAAAACCATATTCATTTAATTCAATATTGAATCTTTTTGCTATTTTTTTCGCATCATCAGGAGGATTTAATCCAACAGCTAAAACTACCATATTAAAAACTTCTTCTTTAATCTTTCCTTTCTCATTTTCATATTTTATTTTTAAATCATGAGTAAAAGGATTTTCTTCAATTGATGCCACTCTGCTCCTGATATATCGCACTCCATATTCATTTTTCGCTCGTTCAATATATTTATCAAAATCTTTACCATATGCTCGAATATCCATTGTAAATATAGTAGGTTCTAAACTTTCCATATGTTCTTTAGCGATTACAGCTTCTTTTGCTGTATACATGCAACACACAGAAGAACAATATTCATTTCCAAATTTAATATCACGTGATCCAACACATTGGATGAATGCAACTTTTTTCGGGACATCTCCATCAGAAGGTCTTAAAACTTTTCCAGAGTAGGGACCACTAGCACTCAAAATACGTTCAAATTGAATACTGCTGACTACATTTTTATATTTCCCAAATCCCAAATTTTTGTTTATAGAAGGATCAAACTCCTCAAATCCAAGAGCCAAAATGATTGACCCGACATTTAATTGAGACTTTCTATCTTTTAAATCATAATCAATAGCATTCGCTTTACAAACTCCTCTACAAATCCCACATCCAATACATATATCTTTATTAATTGCATATACCAAAGGAACTGCTTGAGGATATTTTACTGAAGCTGCTTTATTTAATGATAATCCTTCATTGAATATATCAACTGCTTCAGTAGGACATTCTTGCCCACAAACTCCACATCCAGTACATTTTTCTTGATCCACATATAAAGTTTTTTCATTTATTTCAACTTTAAAATTACCAGATTCACCAGAAATATTTTCAATCTCAGAGTTTATTTTAATTTCAATATTTGGATGTCGCCCTGCTTCAACCAATTTAGGAGAAACTATACAAATTGCACAGTCATTCGTGGGAAAGGTTTTATCTAGCTGTGCCATTGCTCCTCCTATACTTGTTGTTTTTTCCACAAGATAGACTTTAAATCCAGATTCGGCTAAATCGAGAGCTGCCTGGCAACCACCAATTCCCGCTCCAACCACCATCACTGCACCCACTTTTTCCATCTTTTTTATCCCTCCATCACATTTAGATATATTGGTGTGATACCTACAATCTTATCCATGGTAATTTGCCCTCGTTGCTTCAATACTAACATATGATCCAAAATTTCACTTGGCTTTATTTCAAACTCAATTGCTAAATCCTTCACCGATTTTGGATCGTTTTTTAAGGAAACAAGAATACGATGGCGAACATATTCATTATAAATTGCTTGTTCAAAGAGTTCTTGAAATTCCTCTTCAGGAATTTTTTCTCCATAGACATTTTCTTGTTCGGTTAATGCTCTTTCTCTACCTACCAAAGCCCTCATTCTATAACTCGTAGATGCCATCTCTAATGCTTTTATTTTATCAACCAATTTACTATTCTTCTTCCCATTTTGTAGCGGAGATGGACCTAAATCTTTAATATGATTTGTAAAATTCGTAATTATTTCAGCAAATCGATTTCCTTCTGATGCTGATACCCATTCTAATTGAATTCGATTTTCGAAACCTATAAAGCTTAAGAAGTGTCTAATCATGTCATATTTTATTTCTGCTTCATAATTGCCTTCAAGATAATGGCAATCTCCGGGATGACATCCCATAATAATAATACCGTCTATTCCACTTTGAAAACCTTGAAAGATGAATTCAGGATCCACTCTCCCACTACACATAACTCGAATCACTCTCAAGTTGGGAGGATATTGAATTCTACTGACCCCTGCTAAATCTGCTCCCGCATATGAGCACCAATTACATAGAAATCCCAAAATTTTTGGTTCAAAACTCATGCGATTTCTCTCCCTCCTAAGGCATATATTTCTGATAATATTTGCTCATTTGTGAAATGTTTGATTTGGATTGCTTTCTTTGTACAAGAGGCACCACAAAGACCACATCCTTTACATAATGCTTGAATAATTTCTATTTCTTCCTCTTCATTTTTTCTTATTGCTCCATACGGGCATATTTCAATACAGACCTCACATCCTTTACATAAATCTTTATTCCATTCTGGAATATAAGCAGTACTTCCTTGGATCTCTAAAGTATCATGAGAAAGAATTGTACTTGCTCTTGAAGCTGCTGCTCTACCTTGCGTTAACGCCTGAGCAATATCAGTTGGCCATTTAGCAGAACCACATAAAAATACCCCATCTGTAGCAAAATCTATTGGTCTTAATTTTACATGAGCTTCTAAGAAAAAATTATTTTCTTCCAAGGGGATTTTTAAAAGTTGAGCTAGAGTTTTATTGTCTTCATTTGCTATTAAAGGAGTAGATAAAACCAATAAATCATAGGAAATACTCATATCTTTTCCTAAATACTCATTAAAAACTTGTACTTCTTCTTTTTTCACTATGGGTTCTTTTTCAAGTGAGTATTTGATAAATAAAATTCCAGATTCTCTTGCTTTTCTATAATATTGTTCATTTTTCGTACCTGGAGTGAAAATATCCCTAAATAAGATGGTTATATTTGCTTCTGGATTTTTTTCTTTAATAATTATAGAATTTTTTAAAGCAGTCATACAACAGATACTTGAGCAATAATTTCTCTCTTCACAGCGAGCCCCAACACATTGTATCATTACTATGTTGTTCTTGTCAAAGGATTCTTCTTTTAATATTTTCTCTAATTCAAGTTGAGTGACCCTTACTTTTCCATCATAGCCATACATATTTATTGGTTGAAAGGCTGATGCGCCTGTAGCAACTATAATTGCTCCCACTTGTAATTCCTGGATTTTACTATCTTGTTCAATAATTACATTAAAATTTCCTAAATATCCATTGATTTCTGAAACCGTTGATGATGTTAAAATCGTTAAATTATTCGCATCTTCTATCTGATTTTTTAAACCTTCAAGGAATTTTGATGCTTTAATATTATCTGGATAAATTGTATTTAATGAATTTAGCATACCCCCAATTCTCTCTTCTTTTTCTACAAGATATGTTTCAAATCCTTGTTTACTTAAACTTAGCGCACTTGATATTCCTGAGACTCCCCCACCAATGATTAGAGCTTTAGATTCGACATCAATTGAGATATCCTCTAAAGGTTCTAATTTTTCTGCTTTTGAGACGCCCATCTTAATTAAATCTAATATTTTATTATGCGCTTCGTTAGGATATTTTGAATGAACCCACGTGCATTGGTCTCGGATATTCACGAAATTAAAGAGATATTTATTTAAACCTGCCTCTTGAATAGTTTCTCTAAATAAGGGTTCATGAGTACGTGGAGTACAAGAAGCAACAACAACACGATTTAAGTTGTACTCCTCTATAGCTTTTTTTATAGAATTTAAACCATTTTCAGAGCACGTATAGAGATTATCCTCACTATATGCAACTTTTGGAAATTCTTTGATCTCTTCAGCTAATTTTTTACAATCAACTAACCCTCCTATATTAGAACCGCAATGACATACAAAAACCCCTATTCTAATCTCATCATTATTAGTAATTAAAATTCACCTCCTTTAATAATCTCTGCAGCACTTGATGCAGCAGCACTTGCTTCGGCCACTGTTTGAGGGATATCCATTGGTTCATGCGCACATCCACACGTAAAAATACCTTCTCTTGAAGTTTCTGTTGGAAAATAAGGATTTGTCTTGATAAAATCAAAATCATCTAATTGAATACTAAGTATATTAGCTAATTCTTGTATTCCTTTTGGGGGAACTATACAAGTAGCTAAAACAACTAAATCAACCTTCAATTTTTGTATCTCTGAAGTATCAAAATTTTCATATGTTATAATGGGATTCTCTTTCTTATCTATACTAATTTCAGGAATTTTACTTTTAATATAATTAATATTATATTCATTTTCCCCTCTTTCTATAAATTTAGTAAATCCTTTTCCACCTGCTCTGATATCAATATAAAAGATATAGGATTCAATTTCATTATCATGTTCATAGGCTATCATCGCCTCTTTTGAGGTATACATACAACAAATAGAAGAACAATAATCTTTGTTTCTTTTATCTCTAGAGCCCACACACTGAATATACGCTATCTTTTTAGGCTTCTTTCCATCTGAAAGTCTTTTAATATGCCCTCCTTGGGGTCCAGAAGCACTTAATAATCTTTCAAATTCTAAGGCAGTAATAACATTTCTAAATTCTTTATAACCATAATGGTTTAGTGGGATTGAATCTTCAATAACATCATATCCTACAGAAACGATTATAGAGCCAATATTATCCAATTTTAATACTTCTTCTTTTTGATCAAAATCTATAGCATCTTTATCACAATTCTTTTCGCATATTCGACATGCCTCTTTAGTGAACCATAAACAATGCTCTGAATCAATAGTCATCACAGCAGGAACACCTTGTAGATAATATAAATAAATGGCTTTACGGTGTCTTAACCCTCTATCAAATTCATCCTCTACGCGCATTGGACATTTTTCCGCACATTCACCACAATTTATACAAGCATCTTCTTTTACATACCGTGGCTTCTTTAAAATTTCAATAGAATAATTTCCCTTTTCTCCATTAATTTTCGTTATTTCTGAGAGCGTATGGAGAGTTATATTAGGATGTCGATAACATTCAGACAATTTTGGGGCTAAAATGCAGATAGAACAATCATTCGTGGGAAACGTTTTGTCTAGCTGAGCCATTCTGCCACCAATACAGGGTTGCTTTTCTATTAAATGAACTTGAATATTCATATCCGCTAAATCTAAGGCAGATTGAATTCCTCCAATTCCTCCGCCCACAATAACTACACTTTTAGAATTTTTCAAGGATCTCACTTCTCTTTAATTATTTTATTACTTCTTATTGAAAGTCAATTTATTTAAGAAAATTGAATTCTTGCAGTAAAGCAGTAGGTTTAGCTCTATGATATTTAAACCCTAGTTCGTTTGGATCTATCCCAAATGCCAAAGCAACCAATTCGGATAAATAAAAAATCGGAATGTCATAATCAGTTTCATTTAATTTATTTAACTCCCTTTGGTTAAAATCGAATTGTTGGTAACACGCGGGGCACACTAACGCCACACAATTGGCCCCAGAATTAATGATTGATTCAAGTTTATTTCCAATCATAAGAAGAGATAACTCTTTATCGGATTTATCAACAGGATTGCCACAACATTCTAATTTCATTTCATACTCTATCGTTTCAGCTCCAAGAGCTTGAATTATGCTGTCTATAGTAAACGGTTCAAAAGGATCATCCCAACCTATTATTTCTGATGGTCTTAAATAATGGCAACCATAATGCACAGCAACCTTGAACCCATCTAAAGGGTTCACAAGATGTTTCTTAATCAATTCCAGATTTTCATATAAAACTTGACCAAAGTGCTTTACGCTGGTTAACCCATCATATTGGGTTCCAGCCTTTTTTAAAATTTTATTGGTCTTTTCTTTGACCTTTTCATCTTTATTTATATGATAATTTACGCCCTTAAGCGTTTCAACACATCCAGAGCAAAGAGAAATAATCCCACCATTTCCATTATTGCTTAAACTTAAATTCCTGGCTCCAAGCGCTAACCAAGTATCTTGATCAATCTGTTCTATCCCTGTTGGATCTGGACAACAACTAAACCCATCAACATCATTAAGTTGTATTCCCATCTTATCAAAAACTTTCCGAGCAGATGCCTCAAGAAAAGGGAGCCTGGCTGGGATTACACATCCCAAAAATAAATCATACTCCATTTCATTTCTCACCTACTTTTATTTTATTTTCTATTCCCGTTTCTTTAAAAATTGGCTCTAATTCCTTCATCTCTGCTGTCTTAATCTCCGGGAGATTCATCTTTTCTCGTCTCGATAAAATAGATTTTGAGAAGGGGATGGCAATGCCTTCGTTTACAATAGTTTGAGCTTGTAATACAAACGCTTCTGGCAACTTTCCTCTCTCAAAGCAACGGTTTTTAATCACGGAAAATATTTCTGTTAATTCTACTTTTTGAGGACATAATTCTAAGCATTTTTGACATGTGGAACATAACCACACATTTGGGTTTTGCTCCTCAATTAACTCCTCTTCAAACCCAAGAAGTGCAAGCTCTATGATTTTCCTCGGATTATATTTTCCCTCTGTTATTAACGCTACAGGGCATCCGCTTGAGCACGTAGAACATTGATAACAATAACTTAATGACGCATTATACTGCAAAATCTCATTTCTAAATTCAAAATTAATTAAACTCACTATTTATCACCCAAATTTACAAATTATTTTCAAAAAATATCTCAAATTCTTTCCAACCTTATTATTTTTATTCTTAATTCTTAATTTTTTTTAAGAAAATCCTATTTTTGACCTAATTGCTTATCAATATCAATGAATATGGGGATTTGTTCCTCATCCTTCTGAATTATCACCTTAAGGATTCCACCTTCGATTTTTGTACTAATCGGCGTTATTTTTTTCGGTTTTGGCTTCCCTGATTTTTGTTGTTGCATATTCAAACATGTATGCTCTTCATCATACAGATTACATCTGGAACAACAAAACCCAATAGGCATATATCCCACTATACTGCACTTTTCATAATTGTCGCAATTACAATTATTACACAACTTCTTGGCCTCACCTCTTTAATTTAAGGAATTTTTACGGAAAATTCTCTAAATCTCTGTCGGATACCTTTAGTTTTTCTAAGAACTTTTGAGCAATTTCAATATCCTCTTTATGATACTCTATCTTTTTCTGGACCTGCTCTTTTAATCTCTTACAAGTCGTTCCCTCTTCATAAAAATCACAATTAGGACAACAGAACCCTAAAGGTATGTTCCCTACAATCGAACATTGATATTGATTATCACATTGACAATAGTTACAAATGATACATCACTCTGAGTTTTGTTTGATTACGGATATAATTCAACCGATTTTTCTAATCCACTTTCTAATGTTATGCCAGTTTTCACTTGAAATGGCTCAGGAAGAACCTCGAACATAACCATTTCTTCCACTTTCGGTTTTATCACTTGGCTTATATAATGTGAACACGTATGCCGCTGGTCGTAATTCACGCATTTCTCACAGCACGCGCCGAAATGCAAATGTCCGACTATAGAGCAAAGATAGGAATTTTCACATTCGCAATTATTACACATTTTTTTCACTCTTTTTTTTTGAGATGTTTGTGATTTTTTTATCACAAGAATCTTAGTGATATATTATTCAAGTCACCTATATAAATCTAATGATCGGAATCGTACAAAAATATGATAAAGTGACAAAAAAATTAAAATGATCCTCGAAAAGAAACATAAATCAAAATTTAAATATCCTAAAAAAAACAATATCGCTAAAAAAGAAAGAAGAACTA